>JAEEGL014063508.1_pt1 | contig 27065 bp, 28 predicted proteins | sample 9134231 | NCBI WGS metagenome assembly JAEEGL01 (sample SAMN16246548, study PRJNA631951) | gut metagenome | biome: gut microbiome; feature: rumen; material: fiber-attached | host: Bos | place: Iran: Karaj | collected 2018-10 | reverse complement strand
GCAGACAAGAAAGAGGCGTTCGTTCATTATCTGGTTCGGGGTCTGTATTTCAATGGAGTCGACAGGTTCGCTAAAGAAAGCAACCAGAACACCAACCTCTTGGACCTCTACTCCTCCATTCCCCTTGGGGGTCCTCTCCCTAAGGAAGGCAGGATAGAGTCTGTAGTCAAACAGGGCCAGATGATCATCGTTCAGATCGTCAAGGAGCCGATTTCGACCAAAGGTTCGAGACTGACAGCGGAAATTTCATTGGCAGGACGGAACATTGTACTGCTCCCCTTTGCAGAAAAGGTGAGCATCTCCCAGAAAATCTCCTCCAAGGAGGAGAAAAAGCGTCTTGAGACACTTGTAAGGAGCATCCTTCCCAAAAACTATGGTGCTATAATCCGAACGGCGGCGGAAGGCAAGAACGCAGCAGTGTTGGTTGCCGAGACCGAATCGCTTATCGACAAATGGAAGAGTTCTTGGGAAAAGATCGCCAAAGAGAAGAAAACCCAGCAGCTGTTTACAGAATACAGCAAGACCACGACAGTCCTGAGGGACCTTCTGAACGACTCGTTCTCCAATATCTATATCAATGAAGAACGGGTATGCGACGAAGCCAAAAAGTACGTTTCCTTAATATCTCCCGATCAGGAGAAAATCGTACACCTTTACTCCGACCGTCAGCCGATATTCGACCATTTTGAGGTCACAAGGCAGATCAAGAGTTCCTTTGGGAAAGTGGTTCCGATGAAGCAGGGAGCATATCTTGTCATCGAGACGACTGAAGCGCTGAATGTGATTGACGTCAATAGCGGAATACGCACAAAGACCAACGACCAGGAAGACAATGCTTTCGAAGTCAACAAACTGGCGGCAGACGAAATCGCAAGACAGCTTAGGCTCAGAGATATGGGAGGGATAGTGATTGTGGATTTCATCGACATGGACAACAACGATCACAAGGTAGCCCTCTTTAAACATATGCAAGAGCTGATGGAAAGTGACAGGGCGAAGCACAATGTGCTGCCTCTTACAAAGTTCGGGTTGATGCAGATCACCCGCCAGAGGATTCGCCCGGTGACGGAGATTAATACCGCAGAGACTTGCCCGGTCTGCCACGGCACCGGTAAGATAGCATCAAGTATCGTCATAGACGAGGAGATTGAGCGGAAGATTGCATTCTACGTCATTGAAAAGAGGGAAAGAAATTTTACGCTAAAGACCGGACCGATACTCGGAGCGTACCTCAAACGAGGACTCTTTAACTCTTTTATAGCAAAATGGAAGAAAAAGTACAGATGTAAAATAGAGCTGGTCGAATCATCCGACTTCTCTGTCCTGCAGAATGAACTTTACAACGAAAAAGGGGACAAGCTTGAATAGGCTTGTCCTTTTTTATTATCTTTGTAATAATGAAAAAGATAAGATATACGATGCTGCTGCTCGGATTTCTATCCGCAGTTATGATGAGCATTCCCTTTCTGGTGCCACATACAGGCGTATTGGCGCTATTCGGTCTAGTACCTCTGTTATGTATGGAGAGAATAGCGACCAACAGCGGGCTCAAGCATTTCTGGTGGTGGCATTACGGGACATTCGTTCTTTGGAACGCCATCACCACCTTCTGGGTATGCAACGCGACGGTGGGCGGAGCGGTTTTCGCCATCCTCGCTAACTCCCTCCAGATGTCTGTCATCTTCGGGCTATTCAGGTGGACCCGTAAGCGTCTCGGCGGAGTTCTCCCCTATGTATTCCTCCCCGCCGCATGGATTGCTTGGGAAAAATGGTATCTTACTCTTTCTCAGATTTCATGGCCCTGGCTGGTGCTTGGGAACTCCTTTGCCGGATCCGTGGGATTGGTCCAATGGTACAGCGTGACCGGCTCTCTCGGGGGCTCCCTCTGGGTATGGGGGTCCAACCTTGCGGTCTTCGGAATCATGGTAGCTCTTTCCGATGGAAGATGGCAGAAGCAATTCAATATCAAGGCTAAAGCTGCGGCAATCGCTTCTTCTGCCCTGGTTATCTTCGCCCCAATGATCTGGTCCGCCATCCTGTGGAACAACTATGAAGAGACCTCCGACCCCCTCGATGTTATTATAGCACAGCCGAATCTCGATCCGTACCAGAAGTTTCAATCTCTGACTCAGGAGCAGCAAACTGCGATAATAATGGGCCAGTTCAGTTCTGCACTTGAAGGAAAGGAGAATAAACCGAGACTGCTACTTACCCCGGAGACCTTTACAAATGACGTCGTGGTAAGCGATGTAACCTCCGGAAAGACATATAGGCGCTTTGCTTCACTGACAGAGAATTACCCCGGGACAAATGTCCTTTTCGGGGCCTCTTCATACGGGATTTTTGACGAGAGACCGTCAATCCTGTCCCGCCAGTTTAATGGGAAATGGTACGAGAGTCACAACTCCGCAATAATGGTACGAGACGATAATGACTACGATATTTATCATAAGTCCAAGCTAGTTGTAGGAGTAGAGATGACCCCGTACCCCAAAGTATTCGTTCCCATAGACAACCTGCTCGGCGGCGTCATGGGAAGGAATGTCGGACAGAAAGAAGTCTCGCTACTCGATTTCCGCTATGGGGACAAGGTCGTCCCCACGGGCTGCGCAATCTGCTATGAGTCAGTATATGGAGAGCACTGCGCAGAATATGTCAGAAAAGGGGCAAAACTTCTTACAGTCATTACTAACGACGCCTGGTGGGGAGACACCCCCGGATATCGCCAACACCTCACATATAGCTCATTACGTGCTATTGAGACGAGGAGGGACATCGCTCGGTGCGCTAACACTGGGATATCGGCTATAATCAACCAACGCGGCGAGATTCTCGAAAGGACACCCTGGTGGGAACCAGCCATTCTCGAAGGTACTGTCAATCTCTCAGACGAGGTAACTCCTTTTGTCCGAGTTGGAGACATTGTGGGGAGGCTGTCAGTATTCATATTCATTCTGCTTCTTCTTGCCGCCATTGTCCGAATAAAGAAATTTTCGTAACTTCGCAGGGTTATAGACGAATTGATACCATGGCCGAAAGCGGATCGAAGAAATTTTTTAACAACTGGATAGTCAAGAATTTACTTGGAGCGATGGCGCTTGTTTTCGCCCTCCTTGTCGTTGTCAGCATACTTCTCAACATTGTTACGCGTCACAACCGTACCGTTGAGGTTCCGGACTTTACAAACATGAGCATTGCGGAAGCCCAGGTTGCAGCCGCAGCCGGTGACGTAAAGGTTAAGGTGACCGATTCGGTCTTTGTAAGAAGGCTTGGCGCAGGAGTGGTATTCCGCCAGACTCCAAAAGCCGGGTCTAAGGTAAAGAAGGGCCGCAGCATCTTTCTTACCATCAACTCTATTGTCCCCCGGAAGACAACTATGCCAAATCTCGTCGGCTATTCGCTCATCGAGGCAAAAGCAGAGCTCACCAACCATGGACTGAATCTCGGCAAGCTCAATTATGTCAGCGATATTGCGACCAACAGCGTCCTAGGACAGTCATATAAAGGGCGCGCAATCCGCCCGGGGGCCAAGATAGTCACAGGATCAGACATTGATCTCGAAGTCGGCCTCAGCAGGGAAGACAGCCGGACAACTGTTCCCAATGTTACAGGTATGAAATACATCCGCGCGGTAGATGCAATCCACGATCGATATCTTAACGTAGGTCGCGTCCACTTTGACGACGGTATAGTAAGTTACCGCGACTCAGTCAATGCAGTAGTATACAAGCAGGATTCGCCTGGGACCGCAAAGACCCTTGGCTCATCAGTCAACATTTATCTTACTCTCGACGAGAGCAAACTCCCCTCTTCGAAATGACGGAAGACGAGATCATCGACGGCCTCCCGACTCCAGACGAGGAATCGGAAGAGATGTTTGAGCACTTTCGTCTGGTTGCAGACAAAGGGCAGTCTCCTATAAGGGTGGATAAATATATCTCGACCCATGTTGAGTATACCTCCCGGCACAGAGTACAACTCGCGATAAAAAACGGGTATGTGCTGGTAAATGACAAGGTCGCAAAAGCCAACACCATTATCCGCCCTGAGGATGTCATCCGCTTCGTGATGCCCTATCAGAGGCGCGGAGTCGAGATCTTACCGGAGGATATTCCCCTCAACATAGTATATGAAGACGACGATGTTCTTGTAGTAAACAAGCCTGCCGGCATGGTCGTCCATCCGGGGCACGGGCACTTCTCCGGGACCCTTATCAACGCCCTCGCCTTCCATCTGGGACTATCCCAGGGGCCTGACGCAGAGGATGAGAGGATGGGAATACTCGTTCACAGGATAGACAAAGATACCTCCGGCCTTCTCCTTGTTGCCAAGAACCCGGAAGCACAGCTGAATCTTGCCGGTCAATTCTTCGTCCATTCAATCGACAGACTGTACGTAGCAGTGGTCTGGGGCAACATCCAGGAGGATGAAGGAACGATAACGACAACTATCGGCAGGGACCCTAACGACCGGCTCCGGTTCCGCGTTTATGACGACCCGGAAAAGGGCAAAATTGCAATCACCCATTATAAAGTCATCGAGAGGCTCGGATTCATAACCGTCGTAGAATGCCGCCTTGAGACTGGCAGGACCCACCAGATCAGGGTCCATATGAGCCATATCGGGCACCCTCTGTTCAATGACGAGCGCTACGGAGGATCGGAAATCAGGAAAGGGACCATATACACAAAATATAAGCAGTTCATTCAGAACTGCTTTGAAATCTGCCCGCGGCAGGCGCTCCACGCGAAGACGCTCGGCTTTGATCATCCCTCCTCCGGGAAAAGAGTCTTCTTCGATTCCCCCCTGCCGGAAGACATGACCGCACTAATAGAAAAGTGGCGGAAATACACCGCCACTCTTCCTACTCAGTCATAGATGCGATAACCCGCCGATTGGCTTCTGCGAGCTTCTGCTCATCCATCTTGATTACTTCCCTGTCATAGGTCATTAGACCATTGATCTCTATTTCCACGTCGGTCGTCTGCGTATAAACTGCAGCCGAGCATCCCTTTTTGACTTCGCCGATAAGCTCATCTGTATATGCAACATAAGTCTGAAGAACTTCCTCTCCGTTCTTGTACTGGACATATCCCCAGTTCTTGTCAGGCTGCCAGAGATGGCCTTCGAGAGGAAGACCGATACCGCCGTATTCACCAAGAACATTGACGAGAGTCTTTGCCCACAGACGCATTTGAGGATTGGGATAATGGTGGCTGTCGAGGATATCACCGACTTCGTCGAAGAAGTTTCCGCCAGATGCGGCATTGACGAGCCTCGAAGAATCTTTTTCCTTGGTAAAATCTACAACTTTGGCTGTCTCAAACTGCCCCCAGGCCTCATTGAATGGTACCCAGACCACAATACAATTGAAGGTCCTGAGATGGTCGATAATCTCACCCCATTCTTTATAATAGGTCTTCCGGACCTCTTCGGGAGCGTCCCACTCAGTACCGCCGTAAGGAGCATTCTGATCCCATTTCTGCTCCTTATTGTTTGTGATTGAAGGCATGTCCTGCCATACCATTATTCCAAGACGGTCGCACCAATAGTACCATGAAGAAGGCTCGACCTTGATATGCTTGCGGATCATATTGTAACCGAAATCGCGGGTCTTCTCGATATCGTATTTCATCGCATCAAGAGTCGGTGCCGTATAAAGGCCATCAGGCCACCAGCCCTGATCCAGCGGTCCATACTGGAAGAGAGGCTCTCCGTTGAGAGCGAGTCGCTTGAATCCGTTCTTATCGACTTTGGTACCTATCTCTCTAAAGGTAGTATAGCCAACCGCGCTGTCCACTTTCTTTCCATCCTTGGTAACAGTAAAACGGAGGGCATATAGATAGGGATTATCCGGAGTCCATTTTTCGACATTTCCGAGAGTTAGCTTGACCGAACCGTCTTTTACCACACCCTCGGCAAGAACTTTTCCGGGCTTCATCTTGAGAGGATCGAAACCAACTGCCCCGCTGCAGAGCTCTACAGTAACCTCTCCCTCTCCCTCGAGCTTCGGATAGACAGTGACAGAACCGTCAGCGAGCGAAGGAATGCAATAATAGCTATCGAGATGGGAAACTGAGACTGGCTCCATCCAGACACTCTGCCAGATACCGGTAACCGACGTGTACCAGATGCCATGAGGCCTCGAAACCTGCTTGCCACGAGGCTGTTTTTTGTTGTCCGTCCCATCCAGGACCTCTACGACAAGGTCATTCTTTCCTTTATGGAGATATGCCGAAACATCGACAGAGAAAGGAACATAACCGCCGGTATGTTCGGAGACATACTCCCCGTTGACACGGATTCCGGCCGCCCAGTCAACAGCATCGAAATGGAGGAGGACCGTCTTGTAATCCCAGTCCCCGGGGACCTCGAACACCGTATGATACACAAGCTTGCAGGAATCGGGAACATGCTTTCCAACACCGGAAAGAGCCGACTCGATTGCGAAAGGGACAAGAATCTTCCCTTCGTAAGATATCTCCTCAACAGAAGAAGTTGCCGGCACAATGGCATAGTCCCACAGACCGTTGAGACTCTTCCAGTCCTTTCTTACAAGCTGGGGTCTCGGATACTCGGGATGCGCGTTTGACGGCGAGACTTCTGCAGCCCAGCGGGACATGATTTTCCCCTCTACGGGAGCATAGTTATCTACATCCGCCTTCCCGGACCTTGTGCAGGAGAACGAAACGATTGCGGCCACCGCCGCAGCCAGAAGCAGTTTTGTATTCATCTGAATTGTTATTAATTATTCGCGAATATAATAATTTTTTACTCAAAGATTGAGTATATTTGCAAAAACACATAAGACTTATGTATTCTTTCTTGATTAGCCTGATAGCCCTTGTACTGGGCTATATTATTTACGGAAAATTCGTAGAAAGAGTCTTCGGACCCAAACCATCTAAGGCGACCCCGGCTATTGTAAAAGCTGACGGAGTAGACTTCATCAAGATGCCTTCATGGAAAGTATTCATGATCCAGTTCCTCAACATCGCCGGCACCGGCCCTATCTTCGGCGCGATCATGGGAGCGAAATTCGGCCCTTCGGCTTATCTGTGGATAGTTTTCGGCTGCATCTTCGCCGGCGCTGTCCATGACTATATGGTAGGAATGCTCTCGGTACGTAACGGAGGCGCTGGTCTTCCGGAACTTGTCGGCAAGTACCTTGGCGAAGGGACAAAGAAAGTAATGCTGGTATTCTCTGTAATCCTCCTCCTTCTTGTCGGTACGGTATTCGTCTACTCCCCCGCCCTCATTCTTGGCGATATCGCCGGGGACGGGACCTCAAAATCGATAATGATATGGGTTTTTGTTGTCTTCGTCTATTACATCATTGCAACCCTTCTTCCGATAGACAAGATCATTGGGAAAATATACCCGGTATTTGCATTCGCTCTTATTTTCATGGCAGTTGCTCTCATGGTCTGCCTCTTCATTAAATGGCCTACCATCCCTGAAATCTGGGACGGTCTCGGACAGAGAGGTCTTACCGAAGGACAGCCGATATTCCCCTGCCTGTTCATTACAATAGCCTGCGGAGCGATTAGCGGCTTCCACGGCACCCAGAGTCCTCTTATGGCAAGGTGCATGGGAAATGAAAAAGAGGGAAGGGCAATCTTTTACGGGTCCATGATCACAGAGGGCATTGTCGCTCTTGTATGGGCTGCGGTGTCCTCCTATTTCTTCTTCGACGGCGGTGCAGCAGAGGTCGGTTCCTCAATGAGCGCTGCTGCTCCTACAGTTGTCACTGCGGTATCGGAAAATTGGCTCGGAATCTTTGGCGGAATCCTTGCTATTCTCGGAGTCGTTGCAGCGCCTATCACCAGCGGCGATACTGCTTTCAGAAGCACCCGCCTTATCATAGCCGACTTCCTCAAGAAAGAGCAGAAGAGCATCAAATCAAGACTTCTCATCGCTATTCCCCTATTCCTTATTGCAACCCTCCTTCTATGGTTCAATGTATCCAACGAAGACGGATTCAACGTCATCTGGAGATATTTCGGATGGGCCAACCAGACTTTGGCGGTATTCGCTCTTTGGATGGCAACTGTCTATCTGGTCAGGGAAAAAGGCGGCCTCTATTATTTGATCACATTCATCCCTGCAGTGTTCATGACAGCCGTAGTGACCACATTCATCTGCATATCCAAGATAGGCTTCAATATGCCCAACACATGGAACATCCCTATCGCGGTCGCCGTTGCCGCGGTTTCGATTGCTCTATTCTATATTTGGAAGGCGAAGAAAGCTGCTACTTCTTCTGAGAGTTAAGGACGGTGAGTCGTCCCTCGGCAGAGAGTCGGTCGCTCTCCGCCCGAGCGTAGCGAACCATCATTTCAAGATACTTCTTTTCAAGCTTGACATTCTTTTCCTTGCGTGCAAGGACAACGCAGTTCCGGATGGCAGTAATGTCATCCGGATGCTTTTTCAGCACCTTGTTGTAATACTTCAGCGCCTTTTTCGAGTCCTTCTGGAAAACAAGATAATAGGACCCCATATTGTCAAGATATAGGGGCTGATTGGGATTGAAAGAAAGCATCTTCTCCGAAAGATCGCGGAAAGCTTCCGCAGATTGGGCGCTCCCGATACGGAAAAAGCTATAGCAATAATCCTGTATCAGTGAGCAGAAAGCCTCATTATCCACGGGATTGATTCCGGGATACTCCCACGTGGGCTTTGAAGAATAATTATAGTCAATAATCGCCTTCAAATCCTGCATTGCCATATCGGGGCTTTCTTTCTCATAGCCAATATATGAAGATACCTTGGCAAGACGGTAGTCAAGACGCTTGGGCCTAAGCGAAATAGCCTTGTCGAGAGACTTGACTGCAAGAGTAAAGAGGGAATCGTTATACTCCAGATCTTCGAAGAAATTCTGGGCAACCCCGGTTGAGTCTTTCATAGGAAGAATAGGATCGTTGCCAAGATACTTATCCTGACTCAGCTTTATAACCTTCGAGCTTGTGCACTTGCTAATATAATATGAATACTTGGCTTCCAGCATATTGCAGTCATCCGGAAATGCTGCCTCCCACTTATTGATGAGGGTCTCAATACCGACTCCGCCGGGACCGAGACGACAAGACAGGAGTTCATATCTTTTCTGGAATTCTTCCTGCGTTGTCTGCGCCGCAAGAGTTATTGAAAGTAAGAGCGCCGAGAGGGCGAAGGCTATTCTTTTCATTTTACGTTCATTCTTATTCTGCTTTCCTTAGGATAGAGGTTATTGCATCGGGACCCGATGTTCTTGGCCTCTCCGAGGACCTGGCCTTTATAACATACATAAATCATTCCTGAGGGTGCGGAAGGAAGCCTGAGAGCATCTCCGTGGAGATAATCCAGAGCCTGATGGAGATCCACCTCTACCCTCGGATAGTCTTTCAAGGGAACGGCGGGGATTTCAACGGAGGAGAGTACATTCCCAAGAACGGTCGGAGAGTATTCCCCTCTTTTTCTCAGCGCTGCCGCATACTGGCCTTCTCCAGGTACGAATCCTGGCAGAAGAGAGTACCCGCATTCGGTCTTAACGACTCCCTCAACACCTCCAAAATCAAGTATTTCCGCTCCCAATTCCTCCGCTATCCAGCGCACGTTGCCGTCGTTTTCCGCCTTATTGAATGTGCATGTGGAATATATCATGACACCCCCGTCTTTTAGAGATGGCCAGATATCCGAAAGGATTCTTCGCTGTCTTGCAGCACAGAAGGCGACAGTCTCTTCGGACCAATCTTCGACAGCCTTCTCATCCTTACGGAACATACCCTCTCCGGAGCAAGGGACATCGGCAACGATGATATCATAGACACCCCTTTCCCTGAAGGCAGACGGATCTTTGGATGTAACCCCGACTCGGGGATCTCCCCATACGCGGACATTGCTCCGAAGAACTCCGAATCGCTTTTTCATTACCTCATTGGCAACGAGGGAAAAATCATCTCCTGACTTTTCACGAAGGGAAGCGGCAAGATCTGTGGTTTTCCCGCCAGGGGCCGCGCAGAGATCGAGGACATTCAGATGAGGGGAGTCAATCAAATCAAGGGCTTTCCTGAACATCCACCCAACGAACATCGCGGATGAGTCCTGAACATAATAGCACCCTGCATGAAAAAGTGGATCGAGAGTAAAAACCGGCCTATGAGGGAGAATGTAACCATAAGGGCTCCAAGAAACCCTGGTCCCGTCTTCAAAAGGGCATTCACAGATTTTAGAAGGATTCAGTCTGATGGATACAGACGGCGAGAGGGAAAGGGCTTCGAGCACGACTCCGGCTCTCTCCTTTCCTACTGCATCTTCAAGAAGTCTTATGAATCCCTCTGAAGGCATCACATTCCGTACTGGGAAGGATCGAATCCTTCCGGCATCTTGCCGTTGGAAACATCCACAAGACCGTCTACGATCTTGTCAAGAACATCCTTGAGCTTTCCCCCCAGCATCATCTTCAGCATGAAGTTGAGCTCGGCTTCCAACTTGATATGGAAATCTGTCTTAACAGGATCATAAGAGACTGGATCGAAATATAGTACGATATGGAAGGCAAACGGGGCGCCATAATCCACGAATTCTATACTCGAATAGGGATTCCTCGCATGGATCTTGACCCCGATGGACATGCCGTTATAATTTGCAGTAAGGGTATCATAGTCTGCCGTCACCATGCTCTTCTTATCCTCTGGAAGCATATTGACAAAATTCCTCAGATCGGTGAAGGTCATGAAAAGCTCGAATGGTTGACGGGAAACGATACCGTGTTTGCTTTCAATTTCAGTCATAATCAATTATCTTTGCAGACTACAAATATACACAAAAATATGCACAAGATATACTTCGAGAAAAGATGTATAATCATATGCTCCCCTGACGACGAGGCGCTTTCCGATCCGAATTCCGTGGAGTTTCATCCTGGTGACAGGCTTGACATAGGAAGGCTGGCCGCCCTTTTTGAAGTCCAGGACACACTCTCAAGAATTTATATTCCCTCGGACAACATAGAGAAAACATACAGGCGATTCTGCTCTGAATTCAAAGAGGTCAATGCAGCAGGCGGACTGGTATCCAACCGAAGGGGAGACTTCCTGTTAATCTCCAGATATGGCCTCTGGGACCTCCCCAAGGGCCATCAGGAAGCCGGTGAGGACATAGAGACAACAGCCCTGAGGGAAGTTCAGGAGGAAACCGGAGTCGACCAGTTGGAGCTCAGGCGGCTGATCTGCATCACCGACCACTGTTACCTGAGAAACGGGATATGGCATCTCAAGCATACCTGGTGGTACGACATGCTATATACCGACCCCACCAACCTGACTCCACAAAGGGAGGAGGACATCTCGAAAGCGGCATGGGTGGCAAAGTCAAGTCTCCCTCCTTTCCTCAAAAACACATATCCCTCTATCCTTGAAGTATTCAAAGAAGCCAGAATCTGAAACTTTTTTCAAAAAAAGTCCGTATTAGATTAGTATCATTATAAATAAGAAGGCATGAAACTTTCACAATTCCATTTCGACCTGCCAAAGGAGCTCATCGCTTCGGAGCCTCCAAGATGGAGGGACGAATGCAGGATGATGGTCCTCCATAAAGACACCGGCGAAATCGAGCACAAGCAGTTCAAGGACATTGTAAATTATTTCGGGAAGGGCGACATGTTCGTCCTTAACGACACAAAAGTATTTCCGGCAAGACTATACGGCAAAAAAGAAAAGACCGGCGCTGACATCATAGTCTTCCTCCTTCGCGAACTCAACCGCGAGCAGAGGCTTTGGGATGTCATTGTGGAACCGGCAAGAAAGATTCGTATCGGCAATAAACTCTATTTCGGAGAGGATGAGAGCCTCGTAGCCGAGGTCATTGACAATACCACATCCCGCGGAAGGACCCTCAGATTCCTTTATGACGGACCATATGAGGAATTCAAACAGGCGCTCTTCTCCCTCGGAGAAACTCCTGTTCCCCAGTGGGTTAAGGAAAAGGTTGACGAATCTGACGCAGAGAATTTCCAGACTATTTTCGCAAAGAACGAGGGCGCTGTTTCCGCTCCCGCCGCCGGACTGCATTTCAGCCGTGAGCTTTTCAACAGGATGATTCTTGCAGACATCGAGAAGACCTTTGTCACCATTCACATGGGCATAGGGCACTTCCGCAGAGTCGATGTCGAAGACCTTTCAAAGCACAGGATGGACTCCGAGAGGATAATCATCCCCCAGTCGGCGGCCGACGATATCAACCGCGCCCATGCAAACGGCCACAAGGTGCTTGCCGTTGGCGTTACTGTCATGAGAGGCCTCGAAACATATGTCACCACAAATCGCGAGGTCAACGCTTTCGACGGATGGACCAACAAATTCATCTTCCCTCCTTACCAGTATATAATTCCGGACGCGGCCGTGTCCAACTTCCACTTGCCGGAGTCGACCATGCTGATGGCAGTCGCAGCCTTCGGAGGATACAAGAACGTAATGGAGGCATACAGAGTGGCTATTGAAGAAGGCTACAAGTTCGGTCCGTACGGAGACGCTCTCCTCATGTTATAAAACAACACTTGCGACAAGCGTTTTACCGCTTGTAAAACAACAGTTCGAATCCATATTCCTTCCATATTTGCAGAAATTGCAGGTATGGAAGGTTTGTTTTACGAAAGGGCTGCGCTTGCGGCTTTGGGAAGAATTTTCGGATATGTTCCTACTGTCGGTCTTTCTCTTTATGAGCACGTTGGATCCGCAAGGGACATTTTTTCTTTAGGTCCCAAAGAATTATCTTCTCTTCTTGGGCATTACTCGCCCTACTCGGCATCTATAAACATGGAGACCCTTGAGAAAGAAATCGAAGAGCTGGAATGGCTCTCGGACAACGGGTGCCGGTTTGTTTCTCTTGCAGACGAAGATTATCCCGATCTGCTCCGGGAGTGCCCCGACAGGCCCCTCGGAATCTATTTCAGAAGCGCCTCATCCCCGACAGAGGTGTTTGGACTAAGACCATCGATAGCCATTGTAGGGACCAGAAATCTTACTCCCTGCGGTAAGCTTTGGTGCGAAAGGATAGTGCGTTCTCTTTCGGAAAGCGAATCTTCCCCTGTGATTGTCAGCGGACTTGCGTTCGGAGCAGATTCTGTCGCGCACCGTACAGCTCTGGAGTGCGGTCTCCCGACAGTCGGGGTAATGGCAACAGGTATCGACAATGTCTATCCGTGGCAGCATAGGGAGCTTGCAGAGAGGATGGTCGAAACCCCGGGATGCGCCCTCGTTACAGACTATCCTCCGAAGACTTCCCCTGTTGCGCTCAATTTCATAAGAAGAAACAGAATCATCGCCGGTCTTTCATCTTCGACCATAGTCATTGAATCTGCCGAAAAAGGCGGCAGCCTTATTACTGCAAGGTATGCAAATGACTACTCCAGAGATGTTTACGCTTTGCCAGGCAGGATTGATGACAGAAAATCTGCCGGATGCAACTCACTTATCCGAAAACAGATGGCCGAGATTATCGACAGCCTCGAAGATCTCCCTGAAAGGCTGGGGCTTTCAAAGACGTCCAAGAAAGCACGGGAGGATGTTCTTCAAAACGCAGAGAAGTTTTACCGCGGCAGTTTTCCGTCTGACAAGGTCGAGACAATACTTGAGATTCTGGAAGAGGTGAAAAGATCACCCGGTATCGACTATGACGGACTTTCATCTGCTCTGAGCCTCCCCTTCGGCGTTGTCGCCGAATGTGCCGGACTTTTAGAAAATGACGGATTCATTTCGACCGATCTTATTAAAAGATGCACCATTAACGGCAAAATTGTGTAATTTTGCATCGATGTTCATCGATACGCACACGCATTTTTACGACAGCTGGCTTCTTCCGGATGCGGAAGAGGCTATCGCAAGGGCTTTGGAGGCCGGAGTCGGCAAGATGATCCAGGCCGATGTAGATACTTCCGAGAGGGATGAGATGTGGAAAATAGGAGATGCTCACCCAGGAGTCCTTTTCCAAATGCTTGGGCTCTATCCCTGCTCTGTCAATGAACGCTGGCAAGATGAAATCGATGCCCTCATGCCTTACAAAGGCAGAGGGATTGTCGCCATAGGCGAAATCGGTCTCGACTACCATGAAGGAAAGGAATGGGAGAAGGAGCAAAAAGAAGCTCTAAGGGTCCAGCTGGAACTTGCCTCAGAGTGGGATCTTCCGGTAAATATCCACCTAAGAGATGCCTGGGAGGACTTTTTCGAGGTTCTTTCCGACTGTCGGCATCTGGGTCTTCGCGGTAATCTCCACTGCTTCACAACGAGCTACGAAATCTTCGAAAGAGCGCAAAAATACGGAGATTTCTCTGTCGGTATCGGAGGGGTTGTCACCTTCAAGAACTCCTCGGTTCAGGAGTCAGTGAAGAGAATTCCTCTCGAGAAGATTCTCCTCGAGACCGATGCCCCGTATATGGCGCCGGTCCCCTACCGGGGACGCCGCAACGAGAGCATGTACATCCCCGTTATCGCAGCAAAAATAGCTGAGCTCAAGGGACTTACCCTCAAAGAAGTCGAGACGGCAACTACTCGCAACGCAGAAAAACTGTTCGGAATATGAAAAAAGCGTCAATTCTCCTGATCTACACTGGAGGCACAATCGGAATGATGAAGGATCCTGTCGACGGAACGCTGAAGCCTTATGATTTCAGTGTTTTCATGGAAGAGGTCCCTGAACTGAGGAAATTCGCCCTTAAGATCGACTCCTATACCTTTGATCCCCTGATAGACTCATCAGATGTGGAACCATCTATGTGGCAGGCTCTTGCAGAATTGATAAGGGACAGGTACGACGACTACGACGGCTTTGTCGTATTGCATGGAACCGATACTATGGCCTACTCCGCCTCCGCCCTCAGCTTCATGCTCGACGACCTGGCGAAGCCAGTGGTTTTCACAGGAAGCCAGCTTCCGATAGGCGTCCCTAGAACTGACGGAAAGGAGAATCTCATCTCATCCATTGAGATAGCTTCATCCATGGATGCCGAAGGGCACGCCATCGTACCGGAGGTAGTCATTTATTTCAATTCAAAGCTGATGAGGGGGAACCGCACAACGAAGACCAGCTCTGAAAATTTCGACGCCTTTTCTTCCCCGAATTATCCTCTCCTCGGAGAGGCCGGAATCAATATCCGATTCTTCCCGGAGTATATAAGAAAACCCCTTTCATGGGTCGCTCCTCTCAGGATCAATACTACTCTAGACACCCGGGTCTCTATCTTGAAACTTCATCCGGGCATGACCCCCGATGTCCTCAAGCACCTCCTCTGCGGTAAAGAGACAAGGGCTGTAATAATTGAGACCTACGGCTCTGGAAACGCCCCCACAAAGCCCTGGTTCCTCGATATTATCCGCGAGGCCGTGGCGATGGGTAAAATCATTGTCAATGTCACCCAGTGTCTGGAAGGAGCTGTAAACATGTCTCTATATGAGGGAGGAAAGGCCATGCATGACGCCGGAGTGACGAGCGGATACGACGGTACGACCGAGAGTACACTTGCCAAACTCTTCTTCCTTCTTGGCCTGAGCAAGGACAACGAGGCCGTCAGAACGAGGATGGAAGCCAGTCTGAAAGGAGAAATATCGAAGTAAAATCTTTGTCTTTTAATTTTTATTTACTATCTTGCACAAGATTTTGTGTAAGGTAGCATTGATCCTTTCCCGAAAGATATTATTAATTAACTAATACATTTATAATTAAACACTCAAAAACGTTATGAAAAAAGTTTTCATGTTTTTGGCAGTAGCGGGCATTATGACCTTCTCTGCAAACATCGCTTCCGCACAGGACGAGCAGAATGCCGAGCCTGCAGCACAGGAACAGGCAGCAGCTGCTGCTCCCGCTGAGGAAGTAGTTGACCTCTTTGCCGGTTCCGGTGAGGAAGTTCCTCTCCACCAGGCTCTTAAGACCAAGTTCATCGAAGGTGGCGCTGGCTTCATGTCACTCATCCTCATCTGCCTTATCCTTGGTCTCGCCCTTGCTATCGAGAGGATACTTTATCTTTCCTTCTCCAAGACCAACACCACCAAGCTCCTCAATGACGTTGAGGCTGCCCTCAAGGATGGTGGAGTAGAGAAAGCAAAAGAGGTTTGCCGCAATACCCGCGGACCTGTCGCTTCTATCTTCTATCAGGGACTTCTCCGCATGGACGAGGGTGTCGATGTTGTTGAGAAGACAATTGTTTCCTACGGAAGCGTTCAGATGAGCCTCCTGGAGAACGGCTTGAGCTGGATTTCCCTCTTCATCGCAATTGCTCCTTCACTCGGATTCCTCGGTACCGTTATCGGTATGATCCAGGCCTTCGATGCTATCCAGGCTGCCGGTGACATTTCCCCGAACGTTGTTGCAGGAGGTATGAAGGTCGCCCTTATCACTACCGTCGGCGGTCTTATCGTTGCTATGATTCTTCAGGTCTTCTACAACTACATCCTTGCCAAGATCGACTCTCTTACCATCGATATGGAAGATTCTTCGATCCGCTTTGTAGATATGCTCACCAAATACAACAAGAACAAATAATTCCAGATTACAATGGAGAAACAGAAATATACATTAATCTTCAAGATAATCTCATGGGTACTGATGATCGTCAGTGTCGCGGTTGTCGTATGGGGATTTATCAAGGGCTACCCTGACAAAGTCGCCAATGACAACGGTACTGTTGATCCTCTGCTCTTCTGGGCTTATATCATGTTGGGCCTCGCAATTGCAGCAGTCATCATCGTCGGTCTCGTAATATCTCTGAAGAACAATCCAAAGAGCCTTCTCAAAATGGCCCTTCTGCTGGTAGGAGCGGTAGTCCTGATCGGGATTGCCTATCTTACAGCTTCCGGAGCGCCCGCAGTAGGTTTCACAGGAGCTACTCCGCCTACTGATGGAGAACTTAAACTTACGGATACAGTCCTCAACCTTACCTACATTCTCGGAGTTGTTGCAATCCTCTCCATTATCGTTGGTGAGATAGTATTGTCTGTCCGCAATAAAAAATAAGACTAGTCATGGGCAAGAAAAAAACACCTGCAATCAACTCTAGCTCAACGGCGGACATCGCGTTCCTCCTGCTTTGCTACTTCCTGATGACCACCACCATGGGAGAGCCTGCAGGTCTGCAGCGCCGTCTTCCCCCTATTCCTGACAAGAATCAGAAACAGGAGGATGTTAAGGTTAATCGTCGAAACATCATCATCGTTAAGATTAACTCAGCCGATAGACTTTTTGCCGGTAACGAAGCCATTGACGTACTATATCTGAAAGACAAGGTAAAAGAATTCCTTTCCAATCCCGCCGACGATCCTACCATGCCTGAAAAGGAAATGCAGGAAATCGAAGGCAAGAGATATCCTGTTTCAAAGGGAGTCATCTCGCTCCAGAATGACCGTGGTACTAGCTACCAGGCCTACATTGCAGTCCAGAACGAGCTCGTAAAAGCCGTCAACGAACTGCGAGATGAATTCTCAATGAAAGAGTATGGAAAGAAATACGCCAAGCTTTCAGAGGATCAGCAGAAGATTGTCAGAAAAGTCATACCTCAGAACATCTCCGAGGCTGAGCCTAAGGATGTTACTAAAAAGTAGATTATAGGAGAATAGAATTATGTCAAAATTCGGAGGTTCAAATAGCAAAAAGGACGTTCCCGGCATTTCCTCGGGTTCCCTTTCCGATATCGTGTTCATGCTTCTGTTCTTCTTCATGGTGACCACTCAGCTCCGTGAGACGGAGAACAAAGTTATCGTGAAGCTCCCTGAAGCTACTGAGGTTGCCAAGCTTGAAAGAAAAGACCTGACTTCTTACATCAACATCGGAACTCCTGTCAAGCACCTTCAGGGCATGTATGGTACCGATGCTCGTATCCAGCTCAACGACTCTTTCAAGACTGTCGACGACATCCGCGACTTCGTTGCTGCAGAGCGTGACGCCCTCAGCGAAGTCGACCGTTCGTTCATGACTATCGGCATCCGTGCTGACGAAGACGTCAGAATGGGTATCGTGACTGATGTCAAGCAGGAGCTGCGTCGCTGCTCCGCGCTGAAAATCATGTACGCGGCAAGAAAACCGGGAGGAGACAACTAGTCCCTCGCCTAATACTTTTGAAAAAGCTGGCCCCGTTTGAGGCCAGCTTTTTTTGGGGGTATTACTATGTTTATTAGAGCAGATGAGGCAGGACGGTAGATCAGAAGGTGACGTCCACACCGAGAGAAATGGAGCGCATTATCGGCGTCCCCAGTGCGTCAGAGACCATCTCAGGATCAATTAGAGGAGCATGCTTCGATAGCGGCGAGAATGTAATAAGATTCTCCCCGCTCATGTAAAAGCGAAGACTCTCAATTCGAATGTTCTGCGTCATCTCTTTTGGGAAAGTATACGAAACCGACAGGTTCTTAAGACGCAGGTATGCTGCATTCTGGAGATAGTAGTCGTTTGGAACCCTCAGACCTCCTCCTTTATCGACGGTGGATCCTACTGGTCGTGTCCAATACCCGTCCTTCGTAACCTTCCAATTATCTGATGAATAATCAACCCCAACAACATCAGTTGCCTGGTCTCGGGTCAGGAATGAAGCAGAGGAGTTGTAATACATGCCCCAGAACATCTGGTCTGAATCATTCTTTGGCCATGCATATAGAGAGCCGAAATACCAGTCACGATGACATACGCCATTGAACAAGGCGGAGATCCCTATTCCAGACCATGAAAGGTCTAATCCGATGCCAAAGATATATCTTGGGGTAGAGTTTCCGATTATTGTCAAATCACCATGACTATTAATCTTATATTGTCCTGGACTTATCTCGTCATCGCCATTGAGATTCAGGAACTTAAGATTACCGGCATAAGGCCTGTAATTGACGCCGTTAGAATGGAATTGATCTTTCAGCGAGGCCTTTGCCTCTTCATTGGAACGAAAATAGCCATCTGTCCTGAAGCCCCAAATTTCCCCCACTGTTGAGCCGGAATAGCTGAGCCCCACAGAATTTTCATTATAGGGAGGAATAACGACATCGACATAGTAGAGAGCGTCATACACATTACTGCTCAGACACCATGATAATTGCTTTCCAGCAAGATTGAATGAGTCTCTCAGGCTAAGGGAGAACTCCATTCCGTCAATATGTGTGGTATTTAACTTCTTTCGAAAGACATTGCCCGTGAAGGCAACTCTCCCTTCGAGAGCAGAAAGGTCAAGACCTGCTTCTATAGTAGGGATTTTCTCAACGGCAGCATGGTCTACGCAAGGACGGGAAAGACTTAAATATTCACTATGAATAGTGAGCCATTTTGTAATAATCAACTGCCCTGAGACCCCGTAAGATATTCCCAAAGCATTGTATTCAGGGTACAGGCTGCCAGTTTCGCCCCTTATTGAAGAAGAAATTGATAATCGCTTATAGTTGTATGTCCCTGAAAGGAAAACACCACTAAGGCTTTGATTCAATGGTTTGTTGGCAGCATAGTCCCCGCCAAGAGTAGCTTCGACCCTATGTCCATCCCCGAAAATGGTCGAATAATCCAATCTTGCAGTAGCCCTGTGAGAAGATTCATATAACGTATTTGACAAAGGCTCAGCATTCTCATTAAGAGTCCAACTGGAATTGGGGGTGGAGTGATATGTCACCGGAATTATACGTCTCTCCAACTTGGATGAGGTATTTGCGTATGCGTAATCTGCATGAAAAGAAAGGCCCTCTAAAAGCTTCCAATCAAGCCCTGTAATAGTCATAAGGTTCTTCACGGCCTCCGACGCCCCCTGCCCATTCATTATTGGCTGCCAGTTACTTGCAGCAGCGCTCAATGTCACCGTACCATCTTCATTGGAAGGAACAAATATCGGTTGGGAATAAGAGTTCATCTTAGAAAGGATAGATGAACCACCTGCGTATGGATGTTTGTTCCCTGTCGAAAAGAACTTTGTGTCATTGTATATGCAAAGCCCATCCAATACGCGATAAATTATCTTCTGGTGGAAGTCTTTTGAGCCATAACCGAAATCACGATTCTCATAGATACTACCCAGATTATAAAGCCTCCCGGAGACAGAATACGACAACTTGCCATACTCTGTATTGATTTTCAAGGAATGTGACATTCCCCCGCTGATATCCCGATAGAGGAGATCCGGCCACGCAGTAGAGCCAAAATAAAGATACTGCCCATGCGAACCGATTCCATATAAATCATTCGTTCCTGATTCCCTCATCTTCTTGAACATATCAAGATATGTAGATCCCGCTACGCTTATTTCACTTGTCGCGACAACCCCGGGGACAGAGACAGCCGATCCTGGCACCCTAGATCTACCGGCATAGAAATCATAATAATTCCGAGTCCATTCGTACCCGTCGGTAACAATCTTATCTTCCAGTTCAATAACCCGCCGTCTGAATGAATAATAGCCATTATACGCAACTGAAACACCTTTTTTCGATGGATTCTTAGTTTTTATAAACAATACGCTTCCTTCTCCCTGTGATCCGTAAATCACCGAAGCAGAGGCTTTTCGAAGAATCTTGACCTCATCCACGTCAGCGGGATTGACCTTGTCCAGGGAAGAGATGACTCCGTCTATGATAACAAGAGGTGTTTTCCCCCTGTATTCAACAGAGACTCCATCCAGCTCATCTCCGCTTGTCTGAGTGACAATGAGACCTGGGAGCAACCCCTGAAGAGACCTCGCAAGATTCCCATTAGAATGCATTGAAACATCCTCTCCCTTCACTACATCTGAAGGAAGCTCCTGTGCCTGCACTGTTAATGCTGAAAAAAGGATTAGAAGAATAATGAAACAGTTTCTCATAATATAAAACCTTACCGACATAAAGATAGTCATTATTTTTCAAAGGTGGAAGGCTGGGTTTCATGGACGAGATGCCGTCGGTCGTCTGGAATCGTGCACCGCTGTCAGAAGAAGCAGGGTAGAAAAAAACATGTTCGTGACCATAGGCTCTAAGGAAGCATAAACGAAACGCATGACATCCTGATAAAAACCTATTTCTGCGGACGGATTTTCATATATAACGTCAAGAAGGCCGTGAACCCAAGAATAATGAAGTATGCATACCACACTTACAAAAAATAAGTTTCCTACATATAGCCAAGACCTTGTCTTTGGAGATAATTGCACTTCCAATATCGATAGGATATCATAAATAATAAATTCTAATAAAGCAAAAGATAAAAGTAAAATGTCAATAGTCCAAGGCCCCGCAATATCCAGATTACCTAGTAGTTTGACATAATCAGACCGTATGTCAACTATGGGACCGGGGAACCATGACAATAGCAGAAGATTCTTTATGGCTGCTATGATGAGAATTACATAGCGACAAATTGTAATGGACTTTGTTTTCATAAAACAAATCATTTACCTTTCGCAATATCCGAGACTTTATTGAACTCCCATGAATAAACTATTTCTGGCGTCAATATAAAGTTACTTCCAACATTATAAAATTCAAAAGAAGAATCATTACCAATACAGTTAGAATCTGGTTCGTTGAAGCCTAAATCATAACTGTTATTGAATCTACGAGACCTTCCAAAGCCTACTTTTCCGCTTATTTTGACAATCAGAGCTGAACGTTCGAACAGTGTCCCTGGGCTTAACCATTTTTCCCAAGTACCAGTCGAATCATAATAAACATAACCATCATAAGCCGTATTCTTTAGGCGATATGTGTGGTCTTTAAATAACCATAGCGAATCAATTTCGAATGATTCCTTTCCCGTCAGAGAGTCCACATGCCCGAAGGAGGCACAATAAACACCTGCGACTTTTGACGGTGGATGTACGACTATGAGTCTATATGTAAATAAGTAAGCAAAGACACAGCCGAATATGATTGCATTGATAATGATTGCTCTCTTAATCATAATTATTTAATTAGAAATATTGCTGCGGTGATGATTGTCTTTTCATATTATTCTAATTTGTAAGTGAAACCTTGCAGTCAATGAAACATAGAAGCAGCAGAATAATTGAAAGACATAATATTAAGACTGCTCCGTTGGGGATATCCATTAGTGTGTTTACTTTCTCACACACAAAATCTACATTACTCAAACGGGCACTCATTGTTTCTGCTATTAATGTCTTATGAAACATTATTCTGTTGATCTGATATATCATATAGCAGATCATCCCCAACTGTAAAAGCATTTTTCCTTTTTTCCAAAAAGGAAGACACCCTATTATGATGCAAAGAAGAAACGCAAACAGTATGCTCATAGATATGCTATGGAAATTTGACAATTGCGAAAAAAGAACGGGAAGTGTAGTCTCATTTGTATCCAGGCAATAAGCTTCAATAGCTTTTAAATCCTCCGCATTAAGCCCATTGACGATAAAAAACAGTACAAATACAACTCCACAGAATAAAAGATACAAATGAAGAACAATTGATACCCATTTCTTACTCTTGGTCATTTTCACTCTCCTTAAGCTGATTGATTAACTCTTGTATATAATCTACCGGGTCTTGCATAATGATTATATCTGGATCTATGCCTTCACTCATAAGTCCCCAAAATAACAATATAGGTATTGATGTCGCGGTTTGAATATTATCATGGTCAACGTTAATAGCTTCTATGGATGTCGTAGTACAATTGTTGATAAGAAAATCATAAGTGTCTATGATTCCAGCTCGTGAATAATCTTTTTTTACTTCTGGCCCTACTTCTCTCCCTTTACTAAGGCAATCTTCATAATACTGATTCACAGCCTGGTCACTTGCCTTGGCAATAATAAATATAGCAACATCGCCCTTTAGCAAAACGTCCTTTAAATAATCTTGCGCATACTTCCCCTTCATCACTTTTAATACGCCGTCTCCTCGTAGGTGTTGATTCCCAATAGTTGATCCATACGTGTTTCCATAACGTCCATAAGTATATAAAATAGTATTCTCGTTTTCACCTGTTGTAACAAAGACATGTCCATAAATATTAACATGTTTTTGAATATAAATCCTAGGTTTTCTACCCTCCGGATCCACATAATTCACCGGATCTCCTGAACAGTAGGCGTACGGAGAGACGGAGTAGTATTTTTCACACAAAGGATCCATGCTTGTGAATATGCCGTCGGTGGTCTGATATCGCGCTCCGCTATCGTAAAAGGGAAGGGAGAACAGCGTGTGGAGTTCCTTTCCGCCATAAAGATAGTCATTATTTGTCAATGAAGGAGTCCAGGAGGCCATCCTTTCTCCGTATGGGTAGTAGCGATTACGCTGGAGGACCATCTCTATTGAATTATAAATGCTTGACCCACTCGCGAATAGTATCCGGTGGAGCTGTTATCTCAAAGAGAAGTTCATCCCCCCACATAAAAGATTCTATGTAGGTTTTTTTCTTCTTATTTATCAATCTCAGGCTTTCAGCCTCATTATAGCGCTTTTGAAACCTAGGCTTCGGAGAATAGCCAGATTGAGTTAATTTTGCCTTTACAACATCAAATGACACAGAATCTTTATCTGGAACATAAAGGTAATATATAACGACCGTATCGCTATGCAGGCTAACTCTTGAAGGGACGAAAAAGTGCCCCGCCACAGTAACCGTATCGGGGGGAATATTGTCAAGCCGGAACAATTCTGCAGCTTTTCGCATATCGTTTAGTGATTTTTCCCAACGGATATCTTCATACAAAGCCTTGAAAGCAGACCTGTTTAAAAAGACCAAGACCGCAAAAGCGATGCAAAGAATTCCCAAGATAGAAAAGAAAAAAAACTTGATTTTGTGTTTCATAATAACAACTAATTACCATGCTGAAGCCCAAAAGTACAGATACGGGTGTTTCAAGGCCACTCCTGAGGAGTACCCATGTTTCATGCTATCTGGAGCATACGGGTGCGGTTTGCGATCGGTTCTTAGCAAGCAAGAGTGACCTGATTTCATGATAAAAACAACGGCATCAGGAGGCAGAAAGCACGGTGTTTCTTTAGAAAAAACGCCTTTAAACTCTAGAGTCAATAATAGTGGGAATCGAGGTAATGCTTCTTTTCCTTCCGTGATGTAGCCAGGGACCGTCTCGTGAGGGGCATAATCAATCTCTGCAGTAATCCTGAAATAATTGAGGGTATCTCCAGCGAAGAAAGATCTCGAAGACTCTTTGACAGCCTTGTGCTCCCAATAATTCCACTCTTCTTCATCATTAACTATATATACCTCTCTCATTATATAGGGGAAGAAAGGTGAGTTCTCTGCGAACCACCGGGCCTGTTCACTATTCTTATATACTGCTCTCGTCTTCTCAACCGAAGAAAGATCTATCGTTTCGAATGATTTAGCCTTTGACTGATCATTAATTGGGAAAAAGTTCGTTAGACTATCAGGGAAAATTTCACCCTTATATCTCCTCCAATATGATGCAACCTCTGGATTATTCCACTTGAATCCACCAGAGCAACTCACAACAATTGATGTTACAATAAGTAATAGTACTACTTTTCGAAGCATAACATTAAAATAGCCTTTTAATAATATCAAGAAGAGGAATGATGATTTTGGTATAATCTTTTTTTCCGTATTGGTATTGTCTTCGTTCCTTATATCTTTCTGTATCGATAGTAGAGAAAACACCGGGATCGACATCAGTATTACTCTCTCTCTTTATTACTGAATACTTGGAACTAGTAGCGTCAGATTTTGGTACATATATATAAGATAAAACTACTAAGTCCTTGAAACCAGAGTTGTTTTGTCTTTCCCTGAATACTAATGGAAGAGGATTATTTATTCTCTGATATTAAGAACGGGGTCAATACTAATGATTCTTTGTAATACATATATAACCTTGGCCTCATCATGCCAATCAAACAAATCAGCCATGATTAATTGCTTGAGAGGCTCTTCAATCTGATCTACCTGTATTCGAATAAACTCTCCTCTAATCTTAATTATTTGATAAAGATATGGCGAACAATCTTGAAAATTGAGATAAGGGCTTTCGACTCTATATAATTCCCTTCGCATTTTATCCCTATTTTCTCTGCTCAACTCGTTTGAAATCAAGCCCCATGGAATATAATCAAATAAACCTATCTTAATAGTATAATCATTTGATTCGAGATAAGTCGTTATCTGTCCTTCCAGAATCTCAGGAATTCCTTCGCATTTAAAATAGGGAATAAATTCATGAACACTTGTGCAAACAATGGGTATTACATTCCGGTCATGCCATATCTCATTCTTCTCATACCGAATTATATAACATCCTTCTATCTCCTTTGTCTGAGAATAACAATGAATGAAAGGGATGATAGATAGAGTAAGCATTATTATCGTTTTTTTGTCCATATTCTTCCTCCTCCATTTATTTTAGGCAAATCATTGTTTATCATTATTCTTTTAGCAAAAGCCGTCGAAACTGTTGGATATATGTAAATTTAATTGTTCACTTTTATAATAGTCTCGGTCTGTTGCGTAGTACTTGTTCCATGCTTATGCACGCACCTAGACATGATAAATTGCTATATATGGTATTTGCGAGGTGTGCTGGTCATCTCCCGATTCCAAGACTTTATGATAAAGGCGATGAATCATATTCTAAGCTCTTGAACTCCTTCTCTTAGAGTCTTCCAGTACTTTTTTTCAGGTGGAAAAAAATAGAGTCTCATTCGATTTTTATCGGAAACGAGAATAAACTTGACCGATGAGGAATGAACTTCAATCTGATTTTCATCAAATCGACCCTCTAAGAATAAAGTATCTGGAATATTATTATCAACATATATAGTACAGCCATTTAGCGGTAGCACGACAAAATCCACTGGTTCCTCATCCGTTGATTCGTTGGATAAAGCAATAATCTCTCTATCCTCTTCGAATTTTGCGATGATATGATAATTAGCTAGTATGAAATCTTTCGTTAATGAGTTATAAGATCCCTCGTCCTTATATAACATTGCTAACAATAGATTTCTGCTGACTGCGACAGACATAATATAAGCAATAAGGAATATAATTATGCCAATGATTCTCTTACTCATATTTTCCTATAAACCATCAAACGTCTTTTTCTATAATGCACCCAGAAAGGTTCGATTTCTTCATTAACATCACCTTCTGTTATTTCTATTTTATTTTTCCTGTTACCCAAGAAAATATCCATTACCGCACCTGGTTCTAATTCTTCCATCTCTTTAAATTTAAAAGCTTTAAAACTTTTATAATTGGCGCTGTTTATATATATTAGACTTTCTTTAATATCGTAATAGAAATGAATACATGGGTTACCCGTGCAAAATAAAGCACTTCTTTTTAATGAAGAATTTATGCATTCTCTTTCATTGGTGGAAAAAACAACATATCTCACAGGTCCTGGAAATGATATAACCTTAATGTAACAGTTATCATCAATCCGGTAGCATCGCTCCACACAGTCATATACAACGCCAATCCTACATATTGGAATAATCAGCAGGATAATAATTGCTATGCCAATGAAGTAAGAAAAAGTCTTATTCATTTCTACTTGATTCTAGACAGTAATCCGATTGTATTATCGTTTTTGACAAAAGACAATAGTTGATAATCTGCCTCAAATATGAATGCGTAAATTTCCTCATTACGCAAGTTGCCTTTATCTCTCTTATCTATCTCCTTTATAGGACCATATGGTTCATAAGAAAAAGCAGGGCTTGCGCATAAATCTTTTTTCCTTACCGTTATTGTTTTTGTGATACTCTCGTTTGATAATAGTCCATCGACATTATAGGCAAAGGAAAATTCAACATTGTCATTAGTTGGGAAACTCTTACATTTGACATACATATTGTTTTCCGGCAGACGATATATTGCGAGAATCGGTTCCGGGAAAAGAGGATCTCCTCTTAAGACGATACTATAATAAGCAGTCGAGACGAGTAATACTACTAATAATAATATAGCAGTAAACATGTATCTCATAATATCATTTATCAATTTGAGCACATTAGTGTCCACTAAAAATTCATAAAAGTTCTTTGAAAATATTGAAAGTTAGGTAATTACAAAGGTTTTTGGAGTCAACCGATTTGAAATTATCTTTGCCAGACTAACGTAGAATGGCACATGAGTAATGGAAAATTGGT
>JAEEGL016093799.1_pt1 | contig 27066 bp, 20 predicted proteins | sample 9134231 | NCBI WGS metagenome assembly JAEEGL01 (sample SAMN16246548, study PRJNA631951) | gut metagenome | biome: gut microbiome; feature: rumen; material: fiber-attached | host: Bos | place: Iran: Karaj | collected 2018-10 | reverse complement strand
GTCGGGCATTCATCGAAGATCTTGTGCTATCCATGTTGGATGAAGGTTGCGTCGCATTAGTACCGGTTGATACAAACAAAGACATTCGGAAACTTGAGGACTTTGACATTTATTCAATGCGTGTAGCAAAGGTCGTAGAATGGTACCCGGATAATGTAAGGGTTCGCCTTTACAATGATAGAAATGGGCAACAGGAAGAGCTTACTCTGCCGAAGCGTTCTGTTTGTATTATAGAAAACCCATTCTATTCAGTCATGAATGAACCGAACTCGGTGCTTCAGAGGCTGATTAGAAAACTGAGTTTGCTTGATGCCATTGATGAGCAGAGCGGAGCTGGAAAATTGGATCTTATTATTCAGCTTCCTTATACCATCAAGACACAGGCAAGAAGGGATCAGGCGGAACTTCGTAAGAAAGACATCGAGATGCAGTTAGCTGGCTCTAAGTATGGCATCGCCTACATTGACAGTACAGAGCATATTACTCAGCTCAACCGATCTGTTGACAATAATTTGCTGTCACAGATCGAGTATCTGACGAAACTTCTGTACAGTCAGTTAGGTATCACTACTGAAATACTTGAGGGAACCGCTAATGAGCAGGCGATGCTTAATTACGAGAACCGAATTCTTGTTCCGATCTTAACTGAGATCACGGATGAGATGAAACGAAAGTTCTTGACTGAAAGAGACAGAAAGAAGAAGGAGTCTGTTGTGTTCTTTAGAGATCCGTTCAAGTTAGTGCCGATCACGCAGCTCGCACAGGTTGCTGATACGTTCACCAGAAATGAGATCATGAGCTCTAACGAGATCAGACAGATAGCCGGTCTGCCTCCTGTAAATAATGAACTTGCGGACCAGCTCAGAAATAAGAATCTCAATGTTATGGATGGACAGGAATTCGCAACAACTACCGGCGAAACCACTATGGATGAAGCTGTCGCTGATGATGGAACATTGCCGGTCGATCCGAATGATCCAAATGTAGAATATTATGAAGAGGTGTAGTCAAAATGGGAGCAAATTACGATTTTAGTGGTTACGCCACAAGGAATGACATCAAATGCTCCGACGGAAGAGTGATTCGTAAGGATGCTTTCAAGGATTGCGATGGCCTTATTGTTCCTCTTGTATGGAATCATGATCACAATAATGCATCTAACGTCCTTGGGCATGCCCTTCTCGAGAACAGAGAAGACGGTGTGTATACTTACGGAAGCTTCAACGATACCGAGGACGGCGAAACCGCACGTAGGCTTGTTGAACATGGCGATATCACCCATCTGTCCATCTATGCCAATAAGCTCACCCAGCACGGGCACGATGTGATTCATGGTGCTATTCGTGAAGTGAGTCTTGTTCTGGCTGGAGCAAACCCCGGCGCTTATATTGATACTGTTATGGCTCATAGCGACGACCACGATGAGGAAGCGATCATTTCCGTAATCGAGGATGATACCGCCATTGAGCATACTGCAGTTGTTCCTCCGCAGCCTAGACCGGCTGTTGAACCGGAGAAGGCAGAGCCCGAGCCGGCTCCTGCGCCTGAACCGGCACCGGAACCTGTCGAGGAGGCCCCTAAACAGGAGAAGCCGAAATCGGCACCTAAATCTAAAAAGTCAGAATCTAAGAAGGAGGAAGTCATCGAGCACGCAGATGCTGATGATGACAAAGAAGAAATGGCTGACGAAAAGAAAGAAAAGACTGTTGGTGAAGTGTTCGATGAACTCACCGAAGAACAGAAGACTGTTGTCTATGCACTTATCGGCCAGGCACTTGAATCTGCCGGCAAAAAAGAAGACGAAGGAGAAGAAGACATGAAGCATAACGTATTTGAATCCGATGTGAATGAGAACGAGTATCTCAGCCACTCCGAAATGGAAGCCATCTTCAGCGACGCCAAGCGTTGCGGAAGCCTGAAAGAAGCCGTTCTTTCTCATGGCATCGAAGATATCGATTTCCTGTTCCCCGAGGCGAAAGACGTCAATAGTGGAGCCCCCGAGTTTATCAAGCGCCAGGATGCTTGGGTCTCCAAGGTCATGAACGGCGTTCACCACACCCCGTTCTCCCGCATCAAGAGCCTGTTTGCTGATATCACCGAGGCCGATGCTCGCGCCAAGGGTTATCTGAAGGGCAACTATAAGAAGGAAGAGCTCTTCGGTCTTCTGAAGAGAACGACCAGCCCGACGACCGTTTACAAAAAGCAGAAGCTCGATCGTGACGACCAGATCGATATCGTCGACTTTGACGTTGTCGCATGGCTCAAGAACGAGATGCGCATGATGCTCAACGAGGAGCTTGCTCGTGCATTCCTGGTTGGCGACGGCCGTAGCACTTCTTCTGATGAGAAGATCAATGAGCAGTGCATCCGCCCGATCTGGACCGATGAAGACATCTTCACGATCAAAAAGAGATTCGCCGTTGCATCCAATGCCACGGATGATCAGAAAGCGAAAGCCTTCATTCAGGCTTGTGTTCGTTCCCGCAAGGACTATCGTGGTTCCGGCGAACCCACCCTGTTCACCACTGAGGATATGCTCACCAACTGCCTCCTGATGGAGGACCAGATGGGCCGTATCATCTACGATACTGCTGAGAAGCTCGCGAATACTCTTCGCGTGAAAGAGATCGTCACTGTTCCTGTTCTGGAGAACCAGAGCCGCACCGTCAACGGTACGACCTACAACCTCGAAGGCATCATTGTCAACCTGCGTGACTACAACGTTGGCGCCGACAAGGGTGGCGCTGTCAACATGTTCGATGACTTCGATATCGACTACAACGCCATGAAGTACCTCATCGAGACCCGTTGCTCCGGCGCTCTGATCAAGCCCTATTCCGCAATTGCGATCGAAATGACCCAGGCTATGATCCTTGGTGTTGACGCAGAGAATCCTGATACTGTCGTTCTTGGTAAGAGCGTCAGCGATCTTCAGAGCGATGTTATCGTTCACGATACTTTCATTCAGGGCCATCTGAAATATGTTGAGGGTTATACCGGGTTCTCTGGTGATACTGCTCTGCAGTCCGGTAATTTCCTGGCTCTTCATATGAACGCGACTGACGGTGCAGTCACCACTGTTGAACTGCTTGGTGGCGATTCTTCTACGCCGGTTACTCTCGATAGCGATATGAACATTGTTCTTCGCATCAAGAACCGTACCCAGAAGATCAAAGTCGTTACAACTCTGAACGGCGATACCATCACAAAGGTTTACAGCCTTGCTTCCCTGACCCTCGAAGGTAACTAAGAATCAGTCAAAATGGGACGTTTTTATGGCTATGTAGGCTTTCTTATTACCGAGGAGACTACACCCGGTGTATGGGAAGAGAAGATAGTAGAACGTCCTTATTATGGGGATATTCTCAGACACAGGTTTAATTGGAACGCCGGAGAACATTTAAACGACGATGTATCATTAAACAATGAGTTTAGTATTGTTGCTGACAAGTATGCTTATAAATGCATCGGCGCTATGAAATATGTTTTCTGGAACGGTGTCAAATGGAAGATTTCATCTGTCGAAGTAGAATATCCCCGTTTACGGTTAACGATAGGGGGTGAGTATACTGGCGAACAGATTGGAGCTCCATGCCGAGCTATGTGATTTATTAGGTTCTGACCATGTATATTTTCAACCCCCTGCGTCTGTAAGACTCTCTTACCCATGCATTATCTATAATCTGAGTAATATTCAAGTTAGAAGAGCGGACAATTATGCATATAATTTGGACGATGCATATGAAGTCACTTACATTGATAAAAACCCAGATAACGAAATAAAAAGAAAAATGATTGAGGCTTTTCAGAAGTGTCGATTCAACAGATTTTTCACTAATGATAACCTCAATCATTACGTTTACACGCTTTACTATTAATTTAGGAGGAACGATAATGAGTCGTCTTGTATGGGACAGAACCGGCGAGCACCTTTATGAAACTGGTGTACAGCATGGTGTCCTCTATCCTTATGATAAATCCGCAACGGCGGACAAAGTGTATGGCCCCGGTGTTGTATGGAACGGTCTGAGCTCTGTTTCCGAGACCCCGTCCGGTGGCGATGAAAATAAGATCTACGCCGACAACATCAAGTATCTGTCTCTTCGTGGTCTTGAGGAGTTCGGTGGCACGATCGAGGCGTATACCTATCCCGATGAGTGGGCCGAGTGTGATGGTTCGGCTATGCCCGGAGCTGGTGTGACGATCGGTCAGCAGACCCGTAAGATGTTTGGGCTGTCTTATCGTACCGAGATCGGTAACGATGTTGAAGGTGACTCTCATGGCTATAAGCTGCATCTTGTATATGGATGCACTGCTTCTCCGTCTGAGAGATCTTATTCGACGATCAATGATAGCCCTGAAGCGATCACGTTTTCTTGGGAATTCTCGACCACTCCTGTGGCTCTCCCCAAGATCGATGATGTTCAGTATAAACCGACTTCTGTGCTGACGATTGACAGCACGAAGTTCACGACCACTGAACAGAAGGCAGCTCTTGCGGCTCTTGAAGATGCACTGTACGGCGTGGATGCTGATCAGTCTCAGAGCATTGAGGCTGCTGATCCGTATCTTCCGCTTCCGGAAGAAGTATTCCGTACCCTTGGAATTATTAGCTGATATTTAATAACTTGAGGAGCCTTCTAAAAAGAGGGCTCCTCTTTTTTATTTGAAAGGAGATAAATAATGCTCGCAAAGAAAATCACTTATACCGACTATGACGGCAATGAAAGAACTGAAACCTTTTACTTTAATCTTAACAAGGCTGAACTGACAGAGATGGAATTATCATCCGAGGGCGGCCTTTCTAAGATGATCCAGAAAATCGTTGACGAGCAGGATACGACCAGAATCATTTCTATTTTCAAAGACATCATTCTCAGATCTTATGGCGAGAAGTCTGCAGATGGAAAACGGTTTATTAAGCGCGCCGTGGATGGTCACAGGCTTGCTGACGATTTTGCACAAACCGAAGCTTATTCGGAACTTTTTATGGAGTTGGCCACCAATGCCGATTCTGCATCTGAGTTCGTTAACGCTATTGTTCCTAAGATGGATAACGCGCCTGCTCAGATTCCTCCCGCTAAATAATGTTGACATTAAATTTTCCTTATGAGGATCGATGGGACGATCGTCGTCAGGAATTTGTAGAGTATAAAGCGCAAACCGTAAACATGGAGCACTCTTTGGTATCTATGGCCAAATGGGAGTCAAAATGGCGAAAACCGTTCCTTTCCAAGGAACCGAAAACACTTGAAGAATCATATGATTACTTTAAGTGTATGATCGTTTCGCCGAATGTCGACGTTGATATGTTCTTGAAGCGGCTTTCCAATGCTGACATTAAGAAAATTAACGATTATATCGAAGCGCCGATGACTGCCACATGGTTTAACGAGAAAGAAGGAGGCGTTCCAAAAGGGCGAGGACCTAATGAACAAGTAACAGCCGAGCTTGTTTATTATTGGATGATAGCCCTTAACATTCCATTTGAGTGCCAGAAGTGGCATCTTAATCGGCTTCTGACATTAGTCAGAGTATGCAACATAAAGAATGGCGATCCGAAGAAGATGAGTAAGTCCAAAATTATGTCGCAGAATAAAGCACTCAATGCTGCTCGACGAGCTAAGTTGGGCACAAAAGGATAAGAGAAGGGAGGTGCGGAAGCCAGTGATTACTATATCCAGTAAAGGAAAGTTTGAAAGAACTAGACGATTTTTTCGGCGTATGTCTAAGTTTGATATTCGAAGGAAATTGGATCATTACGGAAGACTGGGTGTCAGCGCACTGGCTTCTGCCACTCCTGTAGAAACAGGGAAGACTGCTGCTTCCTGGGAGTATGAAATAGTAGAAGAAGATGGATCCTGCTCGATTCGTTGGTTTAATACCAATGTAGTTCGTGGGATCAACATTGCCATAATACTTCAGTACGGCCATGGAACCGGAACCGGAGGATATGTTGTCGGGCGAGATTATATCAATCCGGTAATTCAACCTTTATTTGATGAGATGGCCGAAACTATTTGGAAGGAGGTAGTATCCTCATGAGTGCTGTTGACGAACGCGTCGTAGAGATGCGATTTGACAACAAACAGTTTGAAAAGAACATTAAGGACAGTATCAAGTCCCTTGATGATTTAGATAGACAGCTGGGACTCTTAGATGAAAACGAGTCCTTTGAAAATATTGAAAAGAGTTCTAAGAAGTTAAATTTTTCAAGGCTTGTTGATGGAGTTGGAGAACTCGGAGATAAATTCAATTGGCTAGAAAAGATAGCTACTGGCGCTCTTTTTAGAATTGGTTCTAAAATTACAGACCTTATCAGTAATTATGCCGGCCAGCTTTCTTTTAAGCAAATAGCGGCTGGATGGAATAAATATGGTGAGTACTCAACCGCCACGCAAACCACGATTGCTGCCACATATGACACGTGGAAAGATGAAGCGGACGGTGTTGCCAGATTAGATAAGGTTATGGGGGATTGGGTAGACAAAGATTATGCCCAAAAAGTTTATGATACATTTGAGTCTTTTGAGAAAGGCGAAGTAAAAATCAATAAAGCAGCCGATGCTCTTCAGATGAGCAAAGAAAAGGCGCTTGCTACTTTTGACGAAATACGAAAAGTTGGAACTGAATTAACTCATGAACAATATGTAGAACAATATATAGATCGTTTAAATAAATATTCTGACGAGACCTCTTATAATTTTACAGATATGGTCTCGACATTGAGTAAGTTCACAGCTGCCGGTCAGACGCTTAAAGACTCCACTAAAGCTATTCAGGGTATGATGAATATGGTCGCCATGGCTGGCGGAAACGCGGCTGTCGGCCAGCGGGTTTCATATAACCTTTCTCAGGCGATGGGTGTTGGAGCTCTGACCAGTATAGATTTTAGATCTCTTGAAAATGCTAACGTCGCCACAGTATCTTTTAAAGAGCATCTTCTCGAAACCGCCGAAGCCTTGGGAGTTATTGATAAAGTTTCCGGCGAAGGTGCCGATGCTGTTTATAAATATGAAAAAGCCACGTTTTCAGCTACAGAAGGATTTCGTGATTCATTGTCTGAAAAGTGGATTACGTCCGATGTATTGCAGAAAACCTTAGAAGAGTACGGCGCATTTTCAGAAAAGATATTCGATCTGAGCGATGAATACGGCATGGAAGTAAGAGACGCGCTCGATGAAGTAAATGCTTATCAGGCTGCAATGAGCGAAGATGCGGACCCTGCTGTTGTCGATGAATGGCATAAACATATTCAGGATATGTTTGGTGATGATGTAGAGCGAGCTCAAGAGTATGAGAAAGTTCTTGCTGAACTTGGAAGCGAAGACATGGAATTTAGCAAGCGGGCTTTTCTCGAAGCGCAAGCCGCGAAAACGTTTAGAGATGCAATCGACGCGACCGCGGATGCTGTGTCTACTAAATGGATGAACATATTCAAGTATGTATTTGGAAGTTCGGAGAGAGCAAAAGAGTTTTGGACAGATTTCTGTGATACTCTTTATGACATATTTGCAGCTCCGCTTGATGATATTCTTGAACTATTCAAAGCCGTAAAAGAAAATGGGCAAGTATGGGATATTGATACAAAGGAAATAATAGATCCCTTTGAGGCTATTCGTCGCAGTCTTGGATTCATTCAAGATGCTTTAATTAATATCATCACTCCTATTAGAGAAGCATTTAATGAAGTATTTTTGTCAAATGCTGCCGAAAATATTACGAGTTTATCTTTGAGGTTCTTAACTTTTACAAGGAACTTGGCTCAGGCTACAAAGAGTACCGACGGTTTTAAGAATGCTTTTAAAACTTTATTCGGAATTCTTAATGGCGTCAGAAAAGTTATTGGCGGCGTATTCAAAATCGTTAAGCCGTTGTTCGGTCTTATTGCCCCGGTTGCAAGATTAATTGGTACAATCGCATCCAGTTTGTTCCATTTGATCGGAGCCTTATTAGGACTTAACGAATATGGAGAAAATATTGGATTTGTTAAATTTATTGACAGTATCGCAGACGCCGTTGGCAACGCAGTCAGCTTTATTTCCGGTGCGCTAGATGCTTTAACTGACTGGATCGGTAAACATATTAATCTCGAAGAAGCTCAGAAGAAGTTCCAGGATCTTAAGAATGTACTTGTGAAAGTATGGGGCGACATAAAGAAAGCCGTTTCCGGTGCTTGGGATAAGATCAAAGAATTCTTACACATTGACGATGTAACCGCCGCTGTTGATTCTTTCTGGCAAACCGTTAAGGGATTTCTTCCTAGTTGGGAAGAACTACTTGCCGGATTACAGGCTGGTTGGGAAACATTCAAGCAAGTCGGAATGGCTATTTGGAATTTCATCTCTCCATATTTAGCCCAGTTATGGAATTCTCTTAAAACGCTGTGGGGCCATATCTCCAAGTATATAGATGGGTTCTTAAAAGCGGAAAATAAATGGCAGTATATTAAAAATAATATTGTCGGGATCGTGGACGCTTTCCTGGAATGGAAAAGAAATTCCAAATTTATTAACTTTATTATAAAGTCGTTTGATAAATTAAAAGATGCACTTAAGAAAGTGAAAGATGCATTTACGCCAAAAGAAGGAGAAGAAGGCGGTTTAGGCAGTCGGCTATTCGGTTTAGCGTATTTAGCGGCCAGTTTTGCAGCATTATTCTTGATCCTTAGAAATGTTGACAGAATAACAAAAGGATTTGAAAGCATTACTAAGGCAATAAAGAAATTTAGTGGATTCTTAAATAAAGTTGCATTATTTGTTGGAATATATTTGGTCGTTAAAGCAGTGACTGACTTGGTGAAAGCAATGACATTATTTGGCCTTTTACCAGTCAATCGAATTATTGCAAGTACCGCGGCGGTAACCGTTCTTCTTGGGGTTTTAGGAGCTTTTGGGGTATTGGTTCCTAAATTTATAAAAGGACTTTCGAACAATAAAGTTAAATCGTTCCAGAGAATATTCTTAACACTTGCTGCTGTGCTACTGGCCATCGCCGGAGCTATATTCCTGGTGTCTATATCACCGGGCACTGGTGCAGACGTAGCCGTTCGTGTTGGATTATTGGCCGGGGTCATTTCTATAATAGTCGGTCTTGTATACGTTTTAACTAAAATGAAGGATAAGATCGATCTAAAGGCTATTGGCGCAATAGTTGCTCTTGGCGCTGTGCTATTGGTAGCCGCAATCGCTATTGAAAAATTAGCCAAAATACCGCCTACCGAATTACAGACAGCTATCCAGATAATTTTGGCGATAGCCGGAGCTGTAATAGTAGCAATGGTTATAGGAAATTTCTTAAATAAGGGTTCTGAAGCAATAAAGAATATAGGTTTTGCTGTTGCTGCGTTGGCTGCGGCAATGCTTTTGATAGTTATTTCATTAGATAAGCTTCAAGGAATTTCTTTTTCATGGGGCACATTAGCACTTATTCTTACTATAGTATCTATTCTAGCGATCTTGTCTGCCATCCCTGTAGTGATTACCAGATACATGAAAGACTTTTCTATCCGGTCTAAAGATATGGCAAAAGTTGGGACCGTAATAGCGAGTCTTACAGCATGCATTTTAGTTATTGCTATTACCATTGGGCTCCTTGCAAAATCTTTGAAAAAGAATAACGTTGCTCCTAAAGAGCTCCTGTCAATTGGGGCTGTTCTTATGGGAATAATGCTTATGCTTGGACTTATGGTTTTAGCAATGGGCGCCGTCTCTAAATGGACTGGTAAGATTGATAAGCATAATGTCGGGTTGAAGAAGATAGCCTCTGCGATTAGATCCATAGTAGGATCGATCGTTATTCTTACAGCGGCTATGGTTATACTTACAAAACTAAACCTGAAACCAGAAGATTTGTCGGATGCCTTCGGAATTGTAGCTCTTGTTGGAGTATTTCTTACAATCTTGATATTTGTCGTTGCATGGTCGAGTAAGATAGCTGGAAAAGATGGCCTTAAGGCGGCTCCTATTGTGGCGATGGTTCTCGGAATTATTGCTATAGTTGGTGCTATTGTAGTACTTAATAAATTACTTCAAAATGAGGGTAATAAACTCTGGCAAGCAACCGTTATGATACTAGCAGTAGTAGCGATTATTGGCGTTATGTTTTTGGCGGTTGGCGGAGCTACCAGACTTGCTGGTGAAAAGGGTCTGCAGTTGGGACCGATAATAGCCATATTTGCAGGTTTGTCCATTATTCTAGCACAACTTATGATGCTGGCTGCTTTTGAAGACTCTAGCCCTGGAGCATTAAAGAAAGCTACTGTTGTGCTATTAGCGATTGCCGGGTCCATTGCAGTACTTATGTTATGTGCTGGTATTATGCAAAAGCTTAGTGGCAGTTGGGGAAATATGGGGCGTTCTATCATTATGCTTGCGGCTGTCGTTCTTGCAATTGTCGTACTGGCAAATGTGATGAAGCAGTTACAAGGCGTAGATGTAGCGACCAAAACAGTTCTTCAGATGGGATTACTCCTTGCGGGTCTTCTTACGATTGTTACGTTACTTGGATGGTTAGCAACCGTGACCGGAGCCGGCTTGGGCGTTATTGCACTGGCGGCAGGTCTCGTGCTTATTGCCGCCGCTATAGGAATATTAGCAATCGCTATCAACATTGCGGTTCTGGCATTGCCGGCATTTGCCGCAGGAATGCAGAAGGTATTTGATGTTATCAGTGGAATCGGAGCTTCAACTGATCAGCTTGACGCATTTGTTAGAATTCTTAAGGTTTTAGCCGTCTTTGGAACCGTTGCTATGATAGGTATGGGTGTGGGCGCATTGATCATGGCGGCCGGATTCTATGTCGGAGCTCAGGCTTTGGCGATTGTCTCCGGAATCCTTCCTGAATTGTCCGAGGGCTTGTTAAAATTAGTTACTACCTTAGGAATGATTGCTCCTGTCATGGGTCCGGTTCTTGGAGCCGCTGGAAAACTGGTTTTAGTATTTCTTGCTCTGATGGTTGGCGGGATAATGCTTGGTGCTGGTCTCGCCGTTGCCGGCATTGGTTTAGGCATCGTTGGTGGAGCTGCTATGATATTAGCCACTGCCATTGGAATCGCATCTCTGGCTGTCTCTGCACTTGTCCTCAGCTTCGCATTATTGGCCGAGGGTATTGCTCGTGTGGTTGACCTGTTTAAGGGTGGAAACCTTACGGAAGAGGTATCTGCGTTCAGTGATTCGGTCAAGTCCAGTACTGGAGAAATCACATCTTCTGTTGGTGAGATGAAAGCGAGCCTGGCCGAAGAAGGCGGAATCAACCTGACCGATTTCCTCAACTTCGGAGGAGCAAATGGAGATTCCATGCTTAATAAGGATTCTCTGATGAGCGGCATCGGCGAACTATTCGGCGGTGGAGATATCCAGAATATGTTTAGTGGCGGTCTTACCGATAGCTTAACTGGCGCTATGGGCGATCTTGATATGACATCCATCATGGGACCGCTTGGCGAACAGATGGGCGGCTTTGATTTCACATCTATAATGTCAGAAAGCGGCGCTGGCGACAGCCTTGTGACCGGACTCTTCTCGGGCGTTACCGAAGAGGGTATGGAAGCTCCCGCAAATGAACTCGCCGGAGAATTTGCCGACACACTTGGCTCTTCGTCAAATAAAAGTAAGACCAAGTCTGCAGGTGGAGCATTAGGTCAATCTGGTTCTTCAGGAGCTAGTGCCACACATGGAATGTGGTATAGCTCTGGTACATATGTTGCTCAGGGTCTTATTGATGGTGTTGCATCTAAGATCAAAGCTTCTGATCTCATTGGTACTAAGCTTGCTAATGCGCTTATTGAGGCTTGTAAAGAACAACTAAAGGAAAGATCACCATCACGAGTATTTTATGGAATAGGTGAGTATGTTGTTGAGGGGTTGGCTAATGGTATTAGCGATAATACTGATGTGGCGGTCACTTCTGTTGAAGGGATGGCTAAAGATAGTATTGCTGCTGCAACAGAAGCTCTTGCTGCAGCCATTGAGAACGATTACTCGTCTCCTGTAATTGCTCCAGTCTTAGATCTGAGCAATATTGCGGAAGGAGCCTCGAGGATCAACTCCATGTTTGGCAATAACCGTATAGGAGTTGACGGAGAAATTCAAAATGGCGAGAATAGAGCCTCTGGCGTCACGTACAATTACACGCAGAATAACTATTCGCCGAAAGCACTTAGCAGAATCGAGATCTATAGACAGACCAGAAATCAGCTTTCCACAATAAGTGTATGAAAGGGTTGGTGAAAGTGTGATTAAGAGCGTAACTGTCACCAACTACATTGGTGAATCTATTAAGTTTGATTTGAGGGACCCGGAAAAGACCGGGTTCCTCATTTCAAGTATTACAGGAATTACGCCGGTAAAGGCTGATGTTAATGTAACGGATATTACAACAACCGACGGCGGCCTTTACAACTCTTCCCGTATAGCGAGTAGAAACATTGTTCTGAAATTGGTCTATCTTGACAATCTAAGAACAATCGAAGAAGCTCGTCTTATGGTATACAAGTATTTTCCAACAAAGAAGAAGGTCATTCTTCAGTTTGAAACCGATACTCGAAAGGTCAGAACAGAAGGATACGTTGAATCAAACTCTGTTCAGGTATTCACAAAACAGGAGTTCTCAACGATTTCAGTTGTTTGCCCGGATCCTTATTTCTATTCAACTGCTGATGGCGGAACCGATGTCATTGAGTTTTCCGGCGTCGAACCGAATTTCGAATTTCCGTTTTGGGGATATGGAAGAACTATCGAGTTTGGTCTTAGGCAGCTCAACACCAACCGGATCATAACATATGAAGGAGATCTGGATACTGGTGTAACAATTGAAGCCACGATGAACGACTACGTTGGAGATATTAGTATCCAGAACAGAACGACCGGTCAGACAATGACGATAAGTTCTAATAAAGTAAAAACCATAACCGGAGAACAATTTCGTGGCGGTGATACGCTCACGATCGTTACAGTCAAAGGGAGTAAGTCAATAACATTAAGACGTGGATCAACTACTTATAACATCTTGAATGCTATTGACAGAAATTCTAAATGGATAACGATTCAGCGTGGAGACAACTTATTTAATGTAAGTGCAAAGAAGTGGGATACACCTAGTCTTCAGAGTACTGACATTAATATTACTATTACTGCCACGATAATTTATGAGGGTGTATAAGTATGGATATTTTGGTTCTTGATGAGGAATTAAGTACTATCGGAATTGTCGATACTTATACGTCTTTAATTTGGACCGATCGATATGACGAAGCTGGTGACTTTGAGTTATATTTACCAGTTTCTACCGAGATGATCGACCTTCTTCAGAAGGATAGATATTTATGGAACTCAGATTCATCTTCTCGCTTTAAGTACGATAATACCTTGGGTTATTCAGTTCTCGATAACCTTATGATTATCGAAGATATTCGGATCATTTCGGATATAGAGGAAGGAAATAACCTTAAGGTTACCGGAAGGTCTCTTGAGTCTATCCTAGATCGACGCATTATCTGGAAACAGAAAAATTTCGAAGCTAAAGGTCTTCAGTCAGCAATATTTGAACTCATTAATGAAAATATTATTAGTCCGAGCATAAGCGCTCGAATTATTCCAAATTTTCATACATGGAACTGCCGAGATACAAGTATTAGCGACATAAAGATCACTAAACAATTTATGGGCGAAAGCTTATACGATGCAATAAAAGATCTGTGCCAGGAACACCATGTAGGGTTTCATGTGTGCTTGCATCGGACAAACGGCAATTTTTATTTCCAGTTGTATAGAGGAACTGATCATTCATATGCTCAGACCGATAATACATATGTGATATTTTCTCCGGACTTTGAGAATATTCTTAATAGTGAATTCTATGAATCGAACATAGACTATAAGAATGTTTGTCTTGTTGGGGGAGAAGAAGATGGAAGTGCCAAGACGACAGAGGTCGCTGGCGATGCTTATATGTCTGGGCTTGCTCGAAGAGAGACCTACTACGATGGGAGCAGCGTGTCTAAAACGACCGAAGACAAGACGCTCACAGATGCTGAGTATAAAGCTAAACTTCTTGAAGAAGGGGAGAAGGCTCTTAAAGATTGCCGTATGACAAGAGAGTTTGAAGGAGAAGTCGAAACTTCAAGAACTTTTGTATACGGTAAAGATTTTGTCATGGGCGATATTGTCGAACTGACTAATGAGTATGGTCTTGAATCAAGAGTTCGTATAAAAGAATTCATAATGAATCAGGATGATTCTGGTTATAAAGCCTATCCAACATTTGAGGATGCCGTTGAATATGGACGACTCCCAACTGCCTATCAGGAAGTGACCGAAATCAGAGTAGGCAGTGCCGCAGGTCCTTATATCGATACAGGGCTCAAGGGTATAAGCGGATTTGATATTAGCTTCTCGAACCGCGATACTGCCGATTGCTCTATATTTGGTTCTAAAGATAATGGCGTTATTGAGGACGCTGTTCAGTGGGCTTTGAAAATTGCTGCTGAGAATACTCATGGATATTCTCAGTATAATAGGTGGGGTCCCGATTACGACTGCTCTAGCTTTGTGATATCCGCATACGAATTTGCCGGAATACCATTACGATCTGCGGGAGCCAGTTATACTGGAGATATGTTCGCATCGTTCACCGCTTGCGGGTTTATCGATGTTACGGCGAGTGTCAATTTGTCCACTGGGGCCAAGCTTCAGCGAGGAGATGTTTTACTCAAGCATATTGGCGGAAGTAACGGCCATACGGCAATTGCCATCGGTAATAATCAGATAGTGCACGCTCTATCAGATGAACGGGGACAAGTTGAAGGATTTATCCCTGGTGATCAGACCGGAAACGAGATTTGTGTGACCAACTATTCAAACATGGGCTGGGGCTATGTACTCAGATATTCTGGGGCTGGTTCTGCCGGGAATAGGTCTGAATTTGCCATGATAGTAAAAAGCGGAAAATTGTACGTTCTTCCGGACGCCTACACAAGCAATCGACAAATCGACACTTCTTGTGCCATACTCACCGTAAGTGGAGATTCGAGCGTGAAAAGAAATATTAAATATGGATCAAATACTTCGTGGGCTGTATATTCTGGAGATACTAAAGTTAGAAATGCCAGAGAAGGAGATCTTTATAGATCGTTTTCAACTGAAAATTCACACTTGCTATTTGCAGAACGAAATGAAGACGGATCCGTATTTAATAAAGCGAACATTTGCGTTCAGCATGCTCGGTTCTTTAAATCAAGTACAGCCAAGCTGGTAATGGACCTTGTTCCATGCTATAGAAAGTCTGATGGTGTTATTGGCATGTACGATCTTTGTGGAAATGTTTGTCCTTTAACAGGAACAGCTTTCTTTATTAATGCGGGAACGAGTTCTTTTACAAAAGGCTCGGATGTTAACTGATATATGGAGGTGAAATAATTGGCGATAACTTCTGGCTTTTTTGATTCTCAGAACGGGGATCGAAAATACACTGCCCGGGAAATGGCCCAGTTATTTGACGGTATAATTAGAGACGGTATTTATAGAAGCATTTATGACTCTTCCGGCGGAAATAAAGTGCCGTTTAAAGTTACACCGGGAACCGGGTTGCAGGTTATTATAAAAACAGGAAGAGCATGGGCAAACCATTGTTGGATTTATAACGATGGTCCTGCCACGTTAAATCTTAATGCAGCACCAGCTTCCGGTCAGAAAAGATATGACGCTGTAGCATTAAAGTTTGATCAGGGTAATCGTGCATGTAGCATCGTTAGATTTACTGGAAACGCAACAAGCGGCACTCCGGTAAAACCAGATGTGCACGCGTCGGACAGTACAGCGGCACAGATTGTATATTTACCAATTGCATATGTTTACATTAATGGCGGAGCTACCTCGTTGACCCAACAGAATATAGATCAGACATGTATTGGAACTGATGATGCCCCTTATGTGACAAGTCCGCTTGAGTCTATTAGTGTATCTGAATTTGTTGAAGAGTGGAGAGCCGAGCAGATCGCATGGATGCAGAATTTCAAAACTCAGATTCAAAATCTATTGACTGATACCGAAGCTGGATATTTGTTTAATTGTATACAAAATACAGGTCGAGTGACTTTAAGAATACTCTTTGCGGCAAATAAATATCAAGGGTACTATATAGAGGCTGTTAAGAATAACGATAGCTCGTTTGTCGTTGGCGATACAATAACGGCCACAGACAGTGAGAATGGATATAAATCCCTTTATATAGTAAACCAGTATAATTCCAACGGTAATATTTCAAAACCGGCATATGGAACTTGGAATGTATCGTTGTATACGACGAGTGGATCCGGTAGAACAAAAATTGGGCAAACCGCGCAAATGGTTGCATATCATTATGGATACCATTCTCAGTATGACACGAGAGCGGATTCTTCGTACGTCAGACTTGGAACTGATAAGAAGATCACGGTTACTTTTGATAATGCAGCATTCAATGGTTTAACGTGCACTCTTAAACTTGGCAGTTCAGAAACTTATACTGCTGTTATACCATCCTCTGGAGCCAGACAGGTCTCGTTTGATGTTCTTACGAATGGAACTTGGACAGCAAGTGTCGTTGTTGGAGGAAAAACGTACTCCAACTCTGTTACTACATCTGCAGCAGGAAACTTTACGATTGCAATTAAGTATCTTACCGAACTTGTTATTCTCTCCAGTAGTGTCGACAAAATGGGCACGGGAGCTAGAGTATCTGGCGATAGCTCGTCTGTAATCGCTAAGAGCGGAGGTAAGTTAACTCTTACTAAAGATGGCTATGCAGCTGCCGGCGAAGCTAGGTGGCAAATTAATGCTGATTTAACCCAGTATAACACGATCAAACTTACATTTGCTAGAACCGCTGGATCTGGAGGATCTATATGGTGGCGTGTTGGTACTTCCGCGAGTGCTACAAAACAAACCACTACAGGTACTGGCGTAACTGCTAGTATTTCTGGCCTTAGCGGAACAGGGAATTACATATACCTTGGTTATTCCGGGTTTAATGAAACACCGACTGCAACTGTCGGGCTTTCCATTTCGAACATTTCAGTATTACCGTAATTTCATTCAAAATGAGGACCCTTCTCAGCATCGAGTGAGGGTCCTCTAATTTTTTGTCCAATTCTAAACCGGAGGTGGTTATATGTGATTCAATTTTCATTAGATAATTGGCGACTAAAGCTGATCGAGTCAGAGGCGCAGCAGTTTGATCACAAAACTATTGACGTGCTGATAACTGGCGATATTCCCGAGGGGTGGAATTGGCATTTATACATTGCAAAAAATTGTTCAATTGATCTGATTCCATTAGAGAAAACGCCTGAAGGTTTACGATGCACGCTCTTACGTAAAAATCTGATTTATTCTGGTTCATATAAAGCTCAGCTTTATGCCAGTAATGGTGACCCAGACTTGCCGGATAAGAGATCTTCGGAAGAAGCTTTTATGATAAAGCATAGCATAAATGGAGATCTTCAATGGCCGGAATTACCGACAGCATTTACAGATGCTCTTGGGAGAGCCGAATCAGCTGCCGATGCTGCTGAGGAAGCCGTCGGAAAGTATCCTTATATCAACCCCATTACTCTGACGTGGATGATATGGGATCCAAATATTAGAGAGTTTGTAGACAGCGGAATCGTTGCCGCCGGTGGAATTTCTTACTCAGTTGTAGATAGACTTCCGGATCCTAGTGAAGAAACGATGAGTCGAATCTATTTTGTCCCATCGAGTAATCCTCTTCAGAACAATGTTCGAGATGAATATGTAACTCTAAGGGATGGAGATAGATACTATTGGGAAATGATCGGCTCTACTGCTGTCGATGTAGAAGGAAAAGAGGACGTCTCTAATAAAGTTACGGAAATCTCCTCTGAATCGACAGACGTTGAGTATCCTTCAGCAAAGGCCGTTCACGATTTTGTAGAAGGGCTCGATCATATTATCGTTTCTGAGACGAATCCTTATTATGAGGCTTCAAATCGTGGGAAACTGTGGATAGATCCATCTGACAATTCTGCAACCCCTGGCGGTGGCGGAGGAGGTGGAGGCGGCGGAGAATGCGAATGTCTCTGGCCGATCCGCATTATAAAAACCTCCGATGGAGCAGGATCATATGACTATGACATAGATTTCATATAGGTGAACAGTTATGGCTAGAATTAAATACTATGATTACTCGACCGGAACTGTTCAGTATGCTGATACTACAGATTTTGGCATTGACGACAGTACTGTAGAATTAAACAAAACCTGGTCATCTCAAAAGATAAATCAGATGATCCGGAATGAGTCTAAGATATATTCCGACACTGTAGAAGGATGGGGGTCGAAGCCGACAACCGTATCCGAGAAAAATGCTGTATATATTTATACCGACGCGCTGGAAAGTGACGGAACATATATTCCTAGAATCAAAATAGGTGATGGTTCTTCTTATGTGGTTGATTTGCCATTCTTGAATAAATTAGAAATTGACCATATCAATAATACCGCCATCCATGTTTCTTTTGATGACCGGTTAAACTGGGACGGAAAGATACGAGTGTACGAGCATGGAAATGAGACGGTTGTATTCACTATAGACTAATAGGAAAGGACAAATAATATGGCGGATATTTCAAAAATTACCCTGCCTACCGGTACTACTTATAATATTAAGGATGCCCAGGCTCGTTCTGATATTGCGACAATAATTGATAGTCTCGCCGGTGGCATTTCGTTTATTGGCGAAACAACAACCGATCTTATTGACGGTGCAACTACGAATCCAATTACCATCAATGGCGAAAGCAGAACGGTTATTGCCGGCAACATGGTCTTCAATGGAAATAAGGAATTTCTGTGGGATGGTTCAAAATGGGTCGAGATGGGTAACCTGGATGCTCTTGGCGAATTCGCTTATGTTGATGCCGGCAATGTTTCTGTTACCCCTCATGGGACTGTTTCTCAGCCAACATTTACCGGAACATCAAGCAATGTAACAATTACAGCTACTGATAATACTTCCGGTAACTATCAGCCGAAGGGTACGGTTAGCAAGCCTACTTTTACGGGTTCAAGCAGCACGTTCACTGGGACATTTACTCCGGCCGGGACGGTAGAAGTAGATGTCACGGAAATATCGTCAGCGCATGTTAGCGTGGACACCTCATCTAACGATGACTACACTCCCACCGGTACAGTAAGCAAGCCAACATTTACAGGGTTGGCCACCACATCCACCGGTACGTTTACGCCTTCCGGTTCCGTATCTCTGACGAACTCCAATCAGTCCACGACAGTAAGTAAAGCATCTTCTGGAACTGTCACTTACACTCCCGAAGGATCCGTAAGCTTTACGAATACTAATAAGACCGCAACGGTAAGTAAAGCATCGTCTGGAACGGCTACGTACACTCCGGAAGGATCTGTTGCAGCTCCCACCATCAGTGTTGCAACTGCTGGATCGACCACGACCGTGAACTCTATCACTGCCGTTGGAACACTTCCGAGTCTTACGACTACAGTCGCAAATGAGACCCTTACTCTTGGCTGGAGTGCTGGCACTCTTCCGACTAAAGGAGCTGATACCACTGTTAAAACAGGCGATGCTTCTTATTCTGCAACTGCTCCTGCATTTACTGGGACAGGAGTAAGGCTTGTTACCGATAACATTTCAGTGCCTTCTTCTGCTTCGTTTACTGGAACTGGAGCCAGGCTTGTGACAGGAAATATTTCTGTTCCGTCGAGCGCATCGTTCATCGGAACAGAAGGAAATGTTTCTGTGTCTGGAACTCCGAGTGGAACTGTAAGCCAGCCCACCTTCACGGGTGATGGGGTTAGCATGACATATAGCGTGCATACCGGGTATACAGGAACATTTACCGGAACCGCTGGCAGCGTTTCTGTATCTGGAACTCCGAACGGGTCTGTTTCTCAGCCCACATTCACAGGTACCAAAGCTCAGATCAGCGGTACGGTCACTCCGTCTGGTACTGTTTCTCAGCCGACATTTACTGGCACTCAGGAGTCCTGGGAGGTCAATCCTGGCGCTCCTGACTAATAGAAAGGAGGTAGAGGCGAATGCCCGATAGTTCCTCCAGTAAAGCTGTATGGGAATTACAGAGAATTGCCAGTACTGCAAAGTATAGGTTATTAGCCAGCGGGCTAAGTTATAGTAGCTCTTCTTATACATTGTATAAGTATGCTGTGACGGCAGGGAATATTTTATATTTATCCCTTGCCGGAGTCACCGTTTCAAGTACGTCTCAACCCGTATACCAATGGCAGAAGACTAGTTCAGATGTTCCAACGAGTGATACGAATACTTATCTTGTTGGAACTCCTGTAAATGGTCCTGTAGAAGGTTTTGTTGAAGTTCCTGCAACGGCTACATATTTAATAGTTTGTCAGTTGACATCATACACAACATTTAAAGTTCGTGAGACACTTCCGGTTTCTGATGATATTTCTAAGATTACTTTACCAAGTGAAGATGAGTATGATGTTAAGGACAAACTTGGAAGACAAATTATTCCGTTTGGTACGACTGACTTCGATTCTACTAGCACGGCATTTAAAGCGACGGTTGAGGGTATAACCGAATTACGGAGCGGTGTTATTTGTTATATTTTTAATAGCAAAGTAACGTCCGCTTCTGGTTGCACTCTGAATGTCAATGGCCTTGGTGCAAAACCGATGTATTCAACAACCGCTGTAGCAACAAGAGTGACCACGGCTTTTGCAGCAAATACCACATGGATGTTTGTTTATAACGAGCAAAGAGTGTCTGGTGGGTGTTGGGATTTAATATATACATATAATAGCAATACCACGTACAGTGTCTTTAGCTCTTTGGTCCGTGGTGGATCTGTTTACCAAGCAAAAAGTGTTGTATATCGGTATCAATTACTTTTCCAGATGGACAATACTTATGTGACTCCGCTGAATAATGCATCTAATACTACTGGAACTAGCAAAACGATGCTTACAAATGTGGAGTTCGATCCATTTGGAGAAATTTACTATTACAACACGACCACAACGATTAGTGCCGATTCCAATATGCCGACAGCAAATGCTTGTTATACTTACGGAACGATAGACGCGAGGTATACATTCAACTGTGGAACCACTTTGACCAGCAATGCCTCTTTATATTTGAAAGTAAGTCCTCAGGCGAATGGAAAAGTCAAAATCGCTGGTTCAACATGTTGGGCCCAGACGTTGCCAAACTCTAATGATGGGTACTGGTATATTTTCTTAGGTCGGACATATTCTACCTATCAGTTCTCTTTATATCCGACCCATCCGGTTTATAAGCATAATGGGACAAGCGTCGTTCAGGTTCTGAATCCTGAATGGCCTATCCCAACAAAAACAAGCGAATTAACAAATGATAGTGGATTTATTAGCGATTTACCTTTCACGGTAGTCCACTCTACCGATGGACAAGGGGATGTGTTCGATATCACGTTCATAGCCCCATCTTAATTGATTCAAGAAAGGTTGATATTTAATGGCAAAATTAAGATTTCACGGCGATCTCTATGAAGATACTAACCGTGTAGTTAACGTGTCTAATGCGAGCAGCTCTAACCCAGCTGCTCCTGGGACCGCTAGTCCTGGCGTTTCATCTTCATATGCCAGAGCGGACCATGTGCATCCTCCTCAGATGACCATTAATGGCCACGCCGTAAATGCGGATGTTCCTGCTGGGGCTGATTTTGGGAATACCACATATTCATTCGCAGAAGGTTCGGTTAATGGCAAATTTAGTGTTACTCCTTCCGGCGGTAGTGCTCAGAGTGTCGCAGTTCATGGGCTTAAAGCGCTTGCTTATAAAGATAGCTTAACAGCTTCTGAAGTCGGTGCCCTTTCGAGCAGCACGGTCATTCCTAGTAAGACTTCTGATCTTACGAATGATAGTGGATTCATAACGACTGAATCAGACCCGACAGTCCCTGCGTGGGCTAAGGCATCTTCTAAACCGACTTATACGGCAACCGAAGTTGGTGCTCTTCCAAGCAGCACCGTTATTCCTTCCAAGACCTCCGATCTTACGAACGATAGCGGGTTTATTACCACCGAAACGGATCCTACAGTTCCAAGTTGGGCGAAGGCGTCCACTAAACCGAGCTATACTGCTTCAGAAGTCGGCGCTCTGCCAAGCACCACCATTATTCCAAGTAAGACATCTGACCTTACGAATGATAGTGGATTCATTACAACAGAGACTGATCCGACGGTTCCTGCTTGGGCTAAGGCGTCTTCTAAACCGACTTATACAGCTTCTGAAGTTGGTGCTCTTCCGGCTAATACCAGTATTCCTTCTAAGACCTCCGATCTTACGAATGATAGCGGGTTTATTACGGAGGCAGATGCTTTTGTCGTAACAATTACGATGTCGTCCGGCACATACACATCAAATAAAACATATGACCAAATATTGGCTGCTATTAATTCCGGATTGTCTGTATATGCTATTTATAACAGTAACGTATATCAGCTTCAGTCATACGCATCTTCAAAAATAGTGTTCGGTTACCATTATTCCGTGAGGCAGCTTTGGACGATCACAATAAGAAAACAGTCTGGAAACACCACGGTCAGTTACGATTCTTATACTATTACTATTCCAGAATTACCGACTCCACTTCATATTCATGCTTATATTCAGTTAACATATGGCGATCAATATGAAACCGGGGTTGATAAATGGTATGTTTCTCAGAGTGACTTTTACGATATGTACTATGCATTCGATAACGGAATGCAGTCTTCTGAGAACATGGATATGGGAACCATTATTTTGCATGTTGGTGATACATGGGCATACGAAGCAGAAGGCGTGCCCTATAATTCTGATCATAATCTATATTACCTTACTAAACAGTACACCACTTGGGATAGTACAGATGAAAGATTCATAGGTTATCTTCAATTCAGCAGAACCGTTACTGAGAATGGTATTACTAAGATCAAAACATTTGATATAAGTGGCGGCTTTGGGCTTACCATCGATGACTGGACCATTACTTATACAGAGAAAACGGTTCGTGAGGCAGCCCGTATCTTTACTGGAACCTCCACCTCCGTTGTCACATCTCCTCAGGAGGGTGATATTTGCTTGGTCTATACTTCGTAAGGAGGTATAGTCTATGGCAACTATTTATTGGAGTTTTACAAACTCGTCGTGGACTAGTACAGCAACAGCGTTTACTGATTCGACCAAGTTAGCTTATTGGACAGCAGGAACTTCAGATACCAACAACCAAGCGTTGCTTAGCTATCGTGTTCTTTATGACACGACAGCAAAGAAAATGTATTTGGAGTTTAAGATCAGGTCTAAGAATAAGACTATAGATACGGAAAGAACGGGTCAGCTGTGCTCCTCTTCAAACTTTACCGGAACATTTGGTCTCTATATCAAGCAGGGTTCGACCAATATATTTTCTTATGTACCTGCGAACTTCGCCAGCGCATCGACGTCGACCACCACAATAGCTGCGCTCCCAACACTTAAGCAGTCTACTTCTTGGCAGTATAACGGAGCTTCTACAGATGGAAGTACGATCACGGTTCCTTGGAAAATCGATGTCACCAGCTATGCCGGCAAAGCTTTAACCGTAAATCTCCGCCTCGCATGGGGTCGTGTGTATACTATCTCCGGAGTTAAGTACTTCGAAGACGCTAACATGACATCCCTTGGAGACAAATCACTGTGTACCCTTCCTGCGGCAACATACACAGTTGCGTACAATCAAAATGGGCATGGTTCAAAGCCGGCTTCGCAGACTAAGTATCCAGGAGTTACGCTTGCGCTTAGAGGGGCTATCACAGACAGCAGTCCGACAAGTGTTACAATTACAGGAAATGCCAATGGCGGAACCTGGAGCGGCTCTAATGGTTCAGCTACTTATATTTTCGTCCAAACGAAATGGAACACGAATAGTAGCGGGACCGGAACTGATTATGCTCTGAGTGCGAACTATACGGCCAATGCCGGATTGACATTGTACGCGGTTTGGGGAAATAAATCCGGACAGTCGTATACGTTACCAACCGGTACTCCAACAAAAGCTGCTTCTACGACAAGTAGCATGACCGTCACATTTAATGCGAATGGTGGGTCTACGACTAAAAGCAGTCAAGTTTCATCTAAGCCGGTTACATATTCATTTAAGGGCTGGTTTACAGCGGCTAGCGGAGGAACCCAGAGAACAACCAGTTCAAGAGTCACTGCTGCTGAAACAGTGTATGCTCAGTATAATTCTACCACCGGAGCCCAGTCAGCGGTTACGTTGCCGACGGCGTCAGAGTGTACAAGAGATGGCTATCAGCTTCTTGGATTCAGCACGTCAGACACTGCTACAACGGCGACTTATCAGCCCGGGGCGTCTTATACGCCGACCGCCGCTATCGTATTGTATGCTGTGTGGAAAGCCTACACCGTTACTATTAAGTTTAATGTAAATGGCGGAACGATTACCACAGGAACAGGGACAACCAGATATAGAGCGGACAGTAATGGAATTGTTCAGAGATCTACGGACAGCGGTTCCACATGGAATGATCTGTCGGGTAGTATCTCAACAGGCACAGATTATGCAGATTTATGGAATGTGACAACTTATGGTGCTACGAGGACCGGATATACTGTTATTGCCGGGTATGAATATCGTACCGGGGCGTCCTCAGGCACTCCGATAAACCAGCAGACGACATCTACTTCGTCAGTTAATGCTGCCACTATAGCGAACCTGACCGGATCAGCAACGCTTACTCAAGATGTTACGGTCATACTTTATATTTACTGGCAGCTTGCACAGAGCGTATTTTCTAAGGTCTATATCAACGGTGTTTGGAAAGACGCGATCCCGTATGTATATGCTAATGGAGCTTGGAGGCAGGCTGCACCCAACATACGGGTAGGAAATGTTTGGAAGAATTAGAGGTAATAACAAATGGATGATATTATTTACAAACTGAAATCTGTTATGACCGCTACTAATTACACTATTTATGTTCCGGATAATCCAACAAAAATGGCTGTTTATATTCATGCCAGAATGGACTTTCCGCATTCAAAAGGGCGCAAAGGAAGAACCCTCTACAACTTCCAGGAGGAGGTTGCAGAGGGTATTTTTAATGCTAACCCGAATACCATTGTCGTAGTGGCTAGATATGATAAGAAAACACCGACTGCTGTTATTGAGCTTATCAACAGTTATAAGATCAAGGATGTGACCATATCCGGATGGTCTTTAGGTGGAAACGATGCAGTTACGTTGCTCACGGAGATTTATAAAAAGACTGATATTTGTCCGACATTGCTCCTTATCGATTCTAACCATACAAATCAGTTTTCTGATAAAGTATTTCAGCAGGTTAAAACTTCCAAAGTCTTTTACATCTCTAATACCTTATCAAAGGCCAAATCCAGCCATATTTCCAAGATTATTAAAAATGGGATGTCCGTAACCTATTTGCTTCTCACGATCCCTAAAGGGTTCAGCGGAAGCAATCACAGATACTGCAGAGATTCTACTATTAATAATAATGTATATGGATTTATATTTGGCGGAAAACTGAAAGGTGACTATAAAATTGGTATCTGGGATGCTAAAAAAGGAGAGTTCGTTGTTTGAAGTCTTCGGAAACAGTAGTCAAGTGGCTTGACGAACAGATAATCAATTACAAACGGTCAATAGAGAATAACTCCGATGTTGATTTAAAAAATCAGATACAAGGAGCAATCGATATGGCCATACAAACTAAAACATTTATCAAGGAAGATAAATGGAAAGCGTAAAGGGGTGATGCGAATTGTGGGTTGTAAATGGTAAAGAGATTTGCATGACCGAAGGAGACTATGGTATAAGGCTTCCGATTACCATTAATGGAATTACGTTCAGCGCAAATGACGCGCTCCGTTTTACCATTAAAAGAGGCGGGCATGGACAATGCTGTGATGCTGGAATCTCAGGAATCCAGACCATTGTTACAAAGTCGTTCTCGAATATTCAAAATAACACATTAAATTTCGAGCTAACGAAAGAGGAAACAGACCGTCTGCCACATGGAGCTTATATTTACAGTCTTGATTGGTATCAACAGAATCAATTCATGTGCAATTTGGTTCCTTCGTCCTCTTTCAAGGTGGTGGATAAAGCTTGAGCGATAAAAAGCCAGCAAATTTGCAGGTTAAGTTTAAGCCAACATCTATCATTGTTGATATCAGCAAACCGAAAATCGGGATTACTTACGAACCTAAAAAGATAGGAATTACCTATGATCTTGAACAGGTAACAATAGTCCCCGGTGCCCAAATCGTTAGAGACACCGGGGATATTCCTATCTATCAGGAAGAGTATGAGGTAACCCCATCACAGGAAGAACAGATACTGCATACGGATGGACATTTGCTTACGTCTGATGTGCGGGTCAATCCTATTCCCAGCAACTATGGATTAATCACATGGAATGGCTCTGTATTGACCGTTTCATAAGGAGGAAACATGGCGAAAAATGTAATCATTAATAATGTTGTATATCAGAATGTTCCTCAGGTGTCGATTCCGTTAAGTGGTTCCTCCGGTACAGCAGATTTCTATGATATTTCTGATGCCACTCTTGACAGCGGAGACAAAATGTTATCCGGGTCTACGGCTTACGCTAACGGAACAAAGTATACCGGAACAATAGCTACTAAAACGGCAACTGATATGACGTCCAGTGGAGCGACTGTTACAGCTCCTCCCGGATATTATGCGACGGCCGCCAGCAAATCGATAGCAAGCGGTTCTACGGCTGTTCCGGCAACAACGATTTCTGTTACACCTACTATCTCAGTAGATACTACGACGGGTCTCATTACCGCCACGGTTAGTGGAAGTCAGTCGGTAACGCCAACGGTTACTCCAGGATATGTCTCCACCGGTAATTCTGGGACGATTACTGTTTCTGGATCCGATACCGAGCAGCTTACCGGAAAATCCGCGGCGACATTCACCCCGGGTACTTCCGATCAGACGATTTCGGCAGGACAGTATTTGTTAGGCGCTCAGACGATTTTGGG
>JAEEGL011201688.1_pt1 | contig 27066 bp, 17 predicted proteins | sample 9134231 | NCBI WGS metagenome assembly JAEEGL01 (sample SAMN16246548, study PRJNA631951) | gut metagenome | biome: gut microbiome; feature: rumen; material: fiber-attached | host: Bos | place: Iran: Karaj | collected 2018-10 | reverse complement strand
TAGAAAAATAATTATATATTAGAAAAAGATAATTGAAAAAAATATTATTGATTAGTTTAATAAAAAAGATGTTGAATGGGGAGTGGGGATGGGACAAGGGGGATTGGGGATTGGGGATTGGGCCCAATCCCCAATCCCCAATCCCCAATCCCCAAATATCACTCATTATTATTTTTAATTTTTTGTTTTTTTCTTTATATTTTTCATTTTTTTATTGTTATCGTTTTTTTATTATTTTTTATTATCCTTTTTTTTATTTTTATTTTCATTTTTTTCATTTATATATTTCTATTCAATTTACAATATTATTTTATTAATATTATTTTTTTATTATTTGTTTTATTTTTCATATTTTAATTTTAACAATATTGATATTCAATTATTAATAAATTTTTATAAAATATTATTTATCAAAAGAAATTTCAAAGGTAATGGGAAACCAAATAGAAAAATGTGAAAATATATGTTGTTATAAAAATATAAAAAATCAAAATATGGATGGAGTATATGGTGTTACATATGTAAATACTTTTCAACAACAGATTATAAAAATACCATCATTAAAAACAAATGTTAATACAAACATTGTTAATTCAAATATTATTAACTCGAATGTTAAACAGAGAATAGAAAAAACAATACAACAACAGCCTAAATTAACAAGTCATTCAACAGCAATGGTTAGTAAAAAAAATTCAAATAGCAATTTAAAAAAGGAATATCTAAATATAGATCTTAATGAAAAATATTTTGAACAAGAAACAGTGATAAGTAGAGAAGCTTTAAATGAGAGTATAAATAAAATTGAAAAAATCTTTCAGTATAATTTATTAGAAAAAAAGAAATCATTAATTCAAAATGAAGAAGATTTAAATAAAAAAATGAAAATTAAAAGAAATAATTCTGATAAGAATAAATATAATAATCAATCATTAACAAAAGAAAATACAACAAATTCAAATTTTGAAAATGAAAAAAACTCATTCAATGAAAAAGATAAGAAAGAAATATCATTAATTGAAGAACAAAGTGAGAATTCAAAAGAAGATGATATGAAAGTTAGTATAGAGACAGTACATTTATATTCAACATATATAAATTTAAACAAAAGGAATATAACAATAACAAGTAATCAAGGAATAAGTTCATCATCATTTTATTCAAGAATAGAATCTGTAGATGTAAGTAAACAACCAAAAGGATATTTTTTACATAAGAAAAAAAAATATAAATTTTATGGGACACATGTTCAAGGAAAAAAAGAAGGATTTGGAATAATAAAATGGAGTGATGGAAGTATAATAAAAGCAAAATTTAAAAAATCAAAAATAAATGGTTTTGCACAATTTAAAGATACTCAATTTGAAAATTCCATTTTTCAAGGTGAATATAAAGATAATATTCCAAGAGGATATGGTTATTATATAAAAGATAATTTAAAAACAGAAGGTGATAATTGGGAAAAAAATAATCTTTACGGAATTGGAATGGAAATATGGAATGATGATAATTTTTATCAAGGAGAATTTTATAAAAGTTTAAAAAGTGGTATTGGAATATATAGATTTCCAGATGGAACAATAAGTTTAGGAGAGTGGAAAAATAATAAATTAAATGGATATGGAATGATGAAATATTCAAATGATTGTATTTATTTTGGAGAATTTAAAGAAGGTTTAATGGATGGTTTAGGAGAGTATTTATGGAATGAAAATGAATATTATTGTGGTTATTATAAAGAAGGAAATAAACATGGTTTTGGAATTTATGTTTGGAATTTCGATAAATTAAGTTGTTATATTGGTTTTTGGGAAAATGGGAAACAACATGGTATTGGAATGAAAATTATTGATATGGAAACTAAATTTGGTTTTTATAAAGATGGTAAAAAAAATGCTAAATTAAATGGTGGATGGGAAATCAAAGATTATTTAAAAGGGGATCAAATGAAATATTATAAGTTTATGACTATGAATATTAAAAATTTAGCTAAGTTTATTTTAGGCTTGAGAAATCATGAAAATATATTAAAAGAAGAAGATAGCACAAAATGACTAATTTTTTCTATCTTTTCAATTGAAGTTTATATTTTTGTTCATTAATTTTGCATTTTTAATTTTTTGTATAAATTATTTTTAATTTATTTTATAAAATTCATTTAAAATCAAATAATAAAAATTTTCTAGTTTAAAAATAAAAATCTCAAAAAAAATATATATGAAAAAAAGAAAAAAAAATTAAAATTTTAAAAATGATAATATATCTAAAAGGGCTATAATTAAAAATAATAATTCTTGATATAAAAAAATCGATTTATTCTTGAACTTTTAATTAATTTTTAATATAATAAAAATTTGTTGTTTATTTTTCTTTTTGATTCATCAAGTAAAATAAATTTTAACAAAAATATTTATTAACTCACTTGATTTAATTAAAAAATAAAAAATAATTCAGAATAATCATATGATTTTTACATAATAATATAAATATTTATATTATATATATATGTTCTTTAAATATTTTTATTTAAAAAAATTATATAATATAATTATGGATTAATATTAAAAACTAAATAAAAAATCATTAACTTTTTATCAGATTTATTCTCTTTTGTTTTTATTTTTTTTATTTCTTCATTTTCTTCCTCTTCTTCATCATTTGAATTATTATTACTTTCCTCTTCATCACTTTCTTTAATAATATCCTCATTTATTTTTTTATTTTCATATAAATGATTCTCTTTTTCTTCTTTTTCTTCTTTTTCTTTATATTCTTCTTTTATTTCTTTTTCATTTTGATTTTTATTTTTTATTTCTTCACCATTTATTATTTTAAACATTTTTTCCAATTTTCTCATATCAATTTTTCCTTCTTCTTTATTAATTTCAAAAATAATTTCTTTCACATAATCTATTTTTTTAAAATCTTTTCCTTTTTCTTTAATAATATTTTCTTCTTCTTGATTAATATATTTATTTAAATAATTATCATTTTCAAACCAAAATTTAATTTTCATAAAATTGTCTTTATTTAAAATATTTTCACTAAATAATTCTTTCCATTTTTCATTAGTAATTGAATAACTTCCAATTAAAATTAAAGTTGTAAATAATTCATTAATATTAACATATTTTCCATCATATTCTTCAAATAAAGAAAAGAAAAAATGATATTTTTCAAAATTTAATTCTCGAATTTTTTGACTTATTGCATTATTATTTAAATTAGAAGGATTTTGAATAAAATATTTTTTAATTAACATTTCTTTAACAATATTAGTTTTTACTAAATAATTTATTGACTCACTTGAATATTCTTTTATTGTATTATATAAAGAATACAATTCAGCAATATTATAATAATATTTTTTCATTTCTATTTTTTTTTCTTCTTCTTCTTTAACATTAGTAAAATAACTTTCAACATTTAATTTATATTTATTATAAATGTCAAAAGAGTCAAATTCAAATTCAGATGAAGTGACATAATTAATAAAATTATTTAATGAAGTTTTTAAATAATCAATAAATTCATTTAAAACTAAATTTTGTTTTTTAACACTATCAACAATAAACTCATCTAAATTACTATAAATATCATCAAACACTTTATAAATTTTTTTTACATATTGAATACTGTAATATTTAAGTAAAATTAGTCTATATTTAAATTTATTTTTTTCAGTTTTAATTTGATTTTTAAATTCTTCTTCAATCATATTAAAAGTATTATGAATTAAATTTGTTTTTCCTTTTTTCTTAACTCTAGATTTACCTGATTTTCCAGAACGTTGAGAATGAAAAGAAAGATTGGAATGAGTTGTTTGTTTTTTATTTCCACCTCTAATTCCTATTAAATTAATAGGACTTATATTTGTTAACATTTTATTTTTATAATCTTCAACAACAAATTTAATTTTTGCATCTTGTCTAATTATCATTATTAAAGAATTAGTAAATATACTATTTAATTTGTTAATTATATTTTCATTGGGATTTATATTTCCTTCTATAATTTCTTTATAATCAACAAAAAAATCTTCTGTTTCATCAGGCGAAGAAGTATAAAAATAATATTGTTTAATTACATTAACAGATGCTAAATATTTTTTAGCTTCGCTTAAAAAAACTTTAATCATATATTTATAGAAAAAATCAATTTCTTTTTCTAAAAAACCATCTTTTTGAAAATTTTGTAATTTTTCAACATCTTCAGTTTTTTTTATTTGTATTGAAGTCCATAATTGAACATTTATTACACTAATATCATTTAATAATTCTCTATAAACATTTGGATTATTTTTTAATTCTGGATAATTTTTAATTAAATCATTATATTTATTTAAATAAATTTGTGCTATTTCTTTCTTATTTGTTTTTCTGTTTAAAAATTGAATAAATATATTTTGATGTTTATTTAAATGATTAATTATATGATTTTGTTGTCTTGAAGTAAAATGAATGAAATTTTTTAATGTTTTATTATAATCATAATTTAACTCATCTATTTCATTTATTATCATTTCATAATTTGGAGAAGTTCTCATTTGAATTTTTAATTCATTAACTGGATTTAAATTTAATGTTAAACTACCATCCTCTTCAAATTTATTATCATCTATTTTATCATCTTCTAAATCAAGAGAAATATTATTTGATTTAAATTGACTTTGACTTATATTATCAAAATCATCTTCTTCTTCATTTTCTTTTTTTTTTTCTTGTTCTTCTTTTCTTTTTAATTCTTCTTCTTTTTTTCTTTCAATTTCTTCTTTTTCTTCTTCAATTGATTTGATTAATTTTTCAATATGATGATAATAATTATCACAAACTTCTTCAACAATAATATCAATTTCATCATTTAATTTTTTTAATAATTCTTTATTATTCTCATTAATATTATTAAAAGTTCTAATTTTCCCATTTCCCATAACATTATAAAAATTAGATAAATTATTAATATTTCTATTATAAAAATCCTTTTTTTCATTAAATTCATTTTCAGACAAACCAGGAATAATACTTTCTAATCTTTCATTTACTTTTTTATCATTTGAATTAGGAGGATTATCTTCAATATGATAGATTTTATTATCTTTTGGATCATATCTTAATCCATTAAATCTTCTTAAAATTTCTTCATTTTCAACATTTAAATTAAATATTATATCTAAAGCAGAATGAATTAATTCATGATTAGAATTTTTTTTTATTGGAATATCAATAATATTTGAATAAGAAAATAATTTTACTTCTTTTTCTTCTAATGGTTTATCAAACTCTGATATATAACCTGTTATATAATTTTCTAATTTATTTGCTTGAGATATTGTTTTAGGATAATTTATTAAAATAAATCCAATATATAATTCTGGTTTCATTTTCTCTAATTCTTTATCATTTATTTCTAATTCTTTTTTTAAATTTGTTATTTGAGGATTTACTTTATTTTTCTTATTATTTACATTTTCTTCATTTTCATTTTCTTCTAATTCTTTTATTTCTTTTTCAATTGAACTTTTTTTTGACTCTATTTCTCTATATTTTATATATTTATTATTTATATCTTTTATTAAATTATATCTTGAATCTATATCATTTGGAAAATCTTTATTCACTTGATATATTAATATATTAAATAAAACTTCTTCTGGAATTTCTATATTTATTTCTTCTTTTTTTTCTACTTTTTCATTCTCTTTTTCTTTTCCTTTTGTGTTATTTTTACTTTTTTCTTCTTTTTTTTCTTCTATTATTTCTTCATTTTTTGACTCATCTAAAATTGTATTTCTTAAATCTAAATAAGGTTGAATTAAATTTTGAATATTTTGAAATTCTTCTTTTTGTTTTTCAATTTCTAATTTAATATTCTCTACTTGATTTTTCTTAGCAGATTTAATTTTAGGATGTTGATCAAGAGGAATATTTAATTCATCATATTCTTTAACAAAATCAAATAAAATTTCTTCTAAATTATAAATTTTTAAATGAGGAAATTTTTCAGATAAAAATTTACTTTGAGTTTTTTTTCCACTTAAAGGAGAACCTAACATAGAAATTTTAATAGGAATAAAATTAAATATAGAATTTTCAGAAATAGGAATAAAATGATGATCAATGAAATTTTTTTGAGTGATACTTTTATATTTATTCTCTAATGAAATATCAACAATTTGTCCAAATTGATTATTAAAGATTTTTTCATGAGGTAAAATTAAATTTTCAATTTCATCTTCAGTTGGTTCATAATCTTTAATATCAATTCCATTCTCATTATTATAAATTCCATTATATAAATCAGGATAATTATATTTATAACCTTTTATTTCATTAGGAATAATATTATCATTAAATAAACCAATATAATTACAATAATCAAATAATATATCCTCGTCTTTTTTATTTATTTTTTCTTCATAATCATTTTCATATTCACTTTCATTATCTTTTTTTATTCCCATTATTTCCATTAAATCTGAATCTATTAATTCATTGTTTACTAATTTTAATGTTATTTCATTCCATTTTTCTTTATTTATTAAATCTATATTATTTTCTATTTGATATTTACTTACTTCATTTACTATATCTAATATTTGATACATTATTGGTTTTATTAAATTATTATGTTTTAATTTTTTTTTCTTTTTTAATTCTATTTCTTTACTTAAAGCTTCTGAATTTATTTTATTTAATTCTTTGAAATATTCTTCACCATTAAATTGTTTATTCTTAATTGAAGTATTATTTTCAATATTAATGTCTTCATTTTCATTTTCATTTTTATTTTCTATCATAGTTTGAAATAAACTAATTCTATTTCCAACTAATATTTTTTCATTATGAATTGATAAAGAATTTTTAATTAAATTCATTCCTTTAGAATTATCACTAATTTCATTAAAAGAAGATTTACTTTTAGAAAATTCTTCTTCTTTTTTATCTTCATTATTTTCTTCATTATTCTTATTATCAATTATATCATTATCATTTTTAGGAAATAATTGTTGAATAGTATCATATCTTTTATTTTGTTTAATTTCAATATTTTTAGTAATTAAAAATTGACTTTTACTTCTTTCATGATTAACATATTTATCCATATTATTAATCATATTATTCATATTCTTTTGACTTTGTTTAATTTTTTGCATTTCCAATTCTTCTCTTAATTTTTTTCTATCTCTTTTTTCTTTATCTTTCTTTTGCTTCATTTTCTCATTTAATCTTTCTCTCATTTTCATCATTATTATATCTGTATTTATATTTTGACTTTTTTTTATTTTTTTATTATCTACTGGAATATTTAATCCCATTCTTTCTAAATTATCTTCAAACTTTTTCACTTCTGTCATTGAATTTTTTGATGACTGTTTTAAATAATTTAATGTGGCTCTTGAAAAATAAATTACTCTCTTTATTGAATCTTCTTCATTTCTTTTCTTCACTTGATTTATACTTGATATGGATTTATTCCAATTTAATATATTTTTATTTTCTGTATTAATTAAATTTTCTTTTCTATTTTTTTCCAATGAAAAAATCTTCTTTCTAGCTTCATCATAAATACCTTCTTGATCAAGAAAATTTTTTTCAATCAATTTATAATTTGATTCACTAAATTTTAATCTTCTAAAACGTTTTTTTATGTTTTTTATTCTTTCTATTGTTTTATCTTCATTTTTATCTCCACTTTCTAATTTATCTTCTCTACTTTTTAAATATTTTTCATTATCATTTTTATACATTAAACTTGTATATAATTTATGTATTGAATTACTTTTTTTAAATTTTAAAGCATCCAAAGTTATAAATTTTTTATCTATTATTTGTTTAATTTTATATAAATACACTTGTGCGGTATATGGTGATTTTTTTAATATGTTATTTCTATTTTTTTCATCTAATACTATATTCATATCTAAAAAGCTTTTCGATAAATAACAATAATTATGAATTATATCTTTTTCTTCTTTTGAATTTTTATATATTGAAAGATCTGAGACAAATCCATTTTTGTGTAATAATTCTGCAAATAAATATCCATTTTGAAAATCTTCACTTATATTATTTACTGTCATTGATAATTTCATTTCATGATTTAACCAATCTTTTAATTTTTCCACCATATATTTACAGTTATTATTATTCTTTTAATATAATTAATTTTTTTTAAATAAGATTTAAATTAAAAAAATAAGACAAGAAAAAGAAATATTAAAAAAAAATCTCAAACAATTTTTTTTTAAAAACACAAAAAAAAAACAATATATATTAATAATTTAAAAAAATTTAATTATTTCCTTTCATTTCACTAGCATATTTTTTAAGTCTTTCAGCAGTATCATTTAAACCAACTTGTAGAACAGCATTGACTAAATAATCAATAGTTTTACTATCTAAAACTAATTTATGTTGAATAATAAAATTAGCAGCTTTAACTTGCATATCACCTTGAATATAATATTTAATAGCTTCTGTATAAAAACCTTCTTTAATTTTTAATTCAGCTGCTTTATCAAACATTTCTGAATGAATTAGCCAATTAAAGTATTCTTGTTTCATTGAATTATATTCTGTAATATGATGATTTTCTGCTATTCTCAACGCTTCTTCATATTTATGTAATTCTTTAAATATTTCTATTGCTTCTTTTATCATATTATTTTTTAACATTAATTCTTCTGCTTCTCTGAAATTCTTTTCTAAAACTAATAATTTTACTTCTATTAATGGATTATTTGGTTCTTTTTCTTTTTGTTTTAATATTTTCTTTATATATGAAATTTTAGAATAATCTCCTAATGATGCAAAACATCTTAATGCTATTGTTAAATTTCTTTCTTGAAGAGATATTTCTGATAATTTCTTCCAATATAATATATTTTCTTTCGATATAGGTAAATTATCTAAAATTGAAACTGCTTTTGTTAAATCTCTTTCATCAAGAGCATGAGTTAAATTCACTAAATTTTCATTTAAAAACATAGAAGTAATATTATCTTTCCCATTATCATTACCTTCATTAATAAAAACTTCAATTTTTCCTTTTCTTCTTTCAACTAATTCAACATTTCCTTTCACAGTCATTAATTCAGGACTAGTATAATTATCAATATTATACCAAACATATAAATGTTTCGAATTTTGAGCGACTAAAACATCAGAATTTTTTACCCATTGAACGAAATTACAAAATGAAACTAAAGTTACTTTTTTTCCTTCTGGAATTGTTAACATATTTAAATTTTTATTAGAATCTCTGAAAACTAATTTATTTCCTGATTTATTGAATTCTAAATATTCTATATTTGAATCATTTGTAAAGTTTAATATTATATTTTGAGTATTTAAATCTTGGATATATATTGTTAAAGGATCTATTAAATATGCTATTAATTTTATATTTTGATTTTTTTTACTTGAAATTTTTGCACTTATTAAATTTTGATGTGAATAATCTGTTTTAAAATATCCTATAATTTCATTATTTCCAAATTCAATAACTGCAATTTCACCAGTTGAATATACTAAACAAGAATTATAATTATTAAAATCAAATTTCTCAGTTCCATTAGAATTAAAAGAAACTTCACTAATTTTTTGTAAAGTCAAATCACCCACAATCAAAGAATGTTCAGTATTAACAATAATAAAATTATCTTCTTGAATATTAACTTTTAATATTTCAGGTGATAAAGTAGTTTTAATAGTCATTCTTTTTCCTTTTTTAGTATCTTTAATCATTATTTGAGATAATGAAATATAAGTAATTTCAAATTTATCAATAATAGTTTTTTTTAAACAACTTTCAAACATATCTAAAGAACCACATAAACTTCCAGTAACTAAAACACCAAAATCTTGTTTCCAACATAAAGCAGTGAAAGAATAATAATTATCAATTTCTAAAATAGAACTTTCTTCCCATTTTGCTTGTTTAGTATTATAACTATATATATAAACTCTATTATAATTTCCAATTGCAATTAAATCAAAATTACTATTTACTTTTGAAATTGTAAAATCTTTAACTTTATCATCTTTTGAATAATCAAAACTTTGAATAATATTTCCATTTTCACTATGAAAATTAATTTTTTTATCAAGAGTTGAAGTAATAAATTGATTATTAATTAAAAAAGATAAACAATAAGAAATAGAATTTGTAGTGCATATTTTATTAGAAACATCTTTTTCTAAATTATATAGAAAAATAGAATTATCCATATGACAAGAAATAATATAATTATTATCTTCATTATAACTCATATTAACAACAAAGCTTCCAGTAGTATATAAAATTTGTGCAGAATTATTTCTTAACATTCCTTTCTTAATTTTCCCATCAGCAATTCCAAAAAAAATTTCTTGTGTTTTCTTATGAGGCCATATCATAGCAGTAACAGGAGAATTTTGTTCAAATTTATTACAAATCACTTTTTTATCTCCCCAATTAGCACCTAAATTATAAACAAATATTATACAATCACTTTGAGAAACTGCTAATTTAGTTGAATCTGGTGAAAAACATATTTCTTTCACTACATATGATTTTGAATTTTTATTTGCTGGTTTTGTTTGAAACATTTCTTTCTTTTTACCATCTTCTTCATATAATGTTATACGAACTGAACGCTTTTCATCTACATGTGCTACTGCTAAACGAAGTAAGTTAGGAGACCATGATATTGCAAATATTTTCTTCATTCCATCTATACTTTCTTGAAGATTATGAAGATGCTTGAAATTCATTTTTATTTATTTTTTTTATTTTTTATTTTTTTTGAAGGGTGTTTTTATTAATTATTTCTTTAGCATCATATTTGTTCAAGTATTATAATGAATTAAACAAAAAAGCATTTTCAAAAAAATTAACTAATAATAATTACAAATATCTATTTATAAACAAAATAATATATACTTATATAGTAGAAATTTGTTTAATGATAAAGAAAAGAAAAAAATATAATTGAATTGTTAAATTAAAATAATTATAAAATGTGTGATAAACCCTTTTAGAAAAAAAAAAGTATTTAAAAATAAAAAATAAAATATGTCGGAAAAGCCAGAATCAAAAAATGAAAATGAAAAAGAAAAAGAAAAAGAAATAGATACTTCAAAGAAAGATATATCAAGAGGAAGATTAAGAGGAAGAATTATTAGAAGGGGAAATTTATCAAATACAAAAAGACAAGTGAATCCAGAAGAAAATAATAAAGAGCCATCAAATAAAGAAAATAATGATAATAATGATAACAATAAAGAAAGCGAAAGAAGAAATTTTCCAATGAGAAGAAATTATAATAATCAAAGAAGAAGACCAATTAATAATTATCGAAGAAATTATAATTATACCAATAATAATAATTATAGAAGACAAAGAAGAGGAGTATTTAGAAGAAGAAATTATTTTTATAATCAAAGAAATAATTATAGACGTCAAAGAACATATAATTTCAGAAAATTATATGTTTCTAATTTAGACTCTAAAATAACAGGACATGAATTAAATCAAATTTTTTCTAGAATTGGAAAATTAACTAGATGTTTTATTAATTATGATAAATTAGGAACTTCCCTAAGAAGTGCTTTTGTTGATTATGAAAATCCAAGAGATGCAAGAAGAGCTATTAATCAATTTGATGACACTAAAATTGGAAGAGATTTTATTAGAGTTACTTATAAGAGAGTTAGAAGAAATAATAATAATAATTTTAATCAAAATTATCAAAGAAAGAATTTTAATTATAATAATAATAATAATCGTGGTAGAAGAAGAATGGTTATTAGAAGAAGAAGATATTAATAAAATCAAATAAATTGAATAAAAAAAATAAATAGAAATAAAAAATATAAAAATAAATAATTTTTTTTAAAAAAAAAAAATGAAATTAATGAAATTTTAAATGAAATTAGTGAATCAAAAAGAAACAATAGTATTAAAAAATGGAAAAGTAGTAACAAATAATATAACAGGAATAGATATATCAATGAATACTCATTTAAAAACAGTAAAAATGACCTTAAAACGACATGATCCAATATTATTAGAACATTTAACAATAAGAAGAAATAAAATAAGATATTGTTTCTTCCTGAAGATTTAAATATTGAGCAATTTTAAGTTGATGATTCTACTAAATTAAAACAAAAATATAATGCTATTAGAGGAAGAAATAGAGGTAGCCTAAAAATAATAAAAAATAATAATTTATTTTTAATTTTTTTTATAAATGATAATTATTTATTTTTTGTAAAAAAATATTTATTCTTTAGGTAAAAAAGGATGATTCATTTGATTTTCTTGATTTAAAATATCATTTAATTGTTTATTTATTTCATTAATTTTTTTATTTTTATAAATTAAATCTTGATATTTTTTCTTTTCAAATATTTTTTTAAAATTAGGAGCTTTTTTAGCCTTAAAAGGAATGGGAGGAATAAAATCTTCGGTTTCATTAACAAAAACAGATTTAAAATTATATTTATTTGTATATTCTTTATTTTTATTATATGAATGAACTAAAAATCCATTCATTCCTGCTTTTGGAATATAATTTAAATTATTGTTTATTTCTTGACTTTCACATCCTATAAATTGCTTTTTTATTATTGGTTGTTTTGTAAATGTTTGTGAAAAAAAATTAAATTTATTGTTTGGATTAGATATTAAATCATTTTTATTTTTATTTATTATTCTATATATATTTTTATCTTTATTTTCTAATTTTTTATCATTTATAATTTTATCTTTATTTATTTTTTCAATTGATGATTTTGGTCTTTTTTTATTTTTTTCTTTTTTTTTCTCTTTTTCTTCTTTTTCTATTTTCTTTTTTTCAATACTTTTATATAATTTCATTTTAGTAATTAAATCATGTTCTTCTGTACTTAATTTATTGAAATTAAAATTTCCTGATTTTTTTATTTCTTCTTTAATTTTATTTTGTAATTCTTCATATTTTTCTTTTTCATTATTTACATTATTTTCATTGAAATTTTCTAAATTATCTCCATTCAAATTATTTTCTTCTTCAAAAAATTCATCATCATTAAAATTATTTGTTCCTAAATTTCCAATTAATTTATCATAATCATTTTTTGACATAATATTTTTCATATCATTTAAAACTTCTTTTGTCCTTTGAAAACTTTCAGAATTATCTTTAATTAATTTTTTATTTAATTTAACTTTCTCCTTATCAATATCATCATCATTATTTTTAGAATTATAATCATCACTGTATTCACTTTCTTCATAATCACTATATTTATTTTTTTTTTCTTCTTTTTTTTTCACTGGTTCTAAATAATGAAAAGTTCTTTTTATTTTTGTTGTTTTTGGTCTTTCAGTTTTATTAATATTAACAGGAAATAAATTTATATTTTTTTCTCTCATAAAAATTTTTTCTTTGTAAGGTTGTACAAAATTATTTTCATCATTATCACTTTCTTTAATTTTATATAATTTAATTTTATCATTTGTATATTTCCAGCCATGAGCATTATAAGGTTTTTTAAAAAAATTATTTTTTTCTTTCATTTCTTTTTTTTCTTCTTTTGTAAAATCTAATTTATGATAATTTACATCTATTTTTTCCATATCTTTATCTGAAATTTCTTCTATTTCATCTTCAATTTCACTTTCTTCTTTTTCTTCTTTTTTTTCTCTTTTTTTATTTTTTTTATTTTGTTGTTTCTTATATTCTTCTAATTGTTCTTCATCTGTATAAATTTTCTTTATTTTCTTCTTTTTATATACTTGACCTTTTATCATGTATGGTTCATTTTTTTCTTCTTCTTTTTCTTCGTTATTTTTATTCTTTCTTTTCTTTCTTTTTTTCTCTTCTTTGAAATCATCTTTTCCAATTCCATTAAAATTAAAAAATAAATCTTGAATTTCAGCATTTGTTTCAAATTTATCTAATTCCATTTATATTATTTTTAAATAACAACTTTAAAAAAATAAAATAAAATTTTTTTTATTTAAAAATATTAATCATTCAAAAAAATTATTAACTTTTTCTCTTAATTGATTTTTAATATCATTATCTTTTTCAAAAATATGATCAATAGTATTTAAAAGAATATTTTTAACATCATTAACATCCCATTTAAAATTAACACTAACTTCATAATATTCTTGACTCACATCACTTAAAATAAGCATAGTATCATCAGTGTTAATAGAAATATTTTTGAAAATCATTTCATTTCCATTTATATCAACAATTTTTTTATTCCAAAAATTTCTTAAAGGAATTTTAGAAAAATCAGTTTGATGAGTAATTTTATATGAACAAGTTGGACAAACTTCAATATGAATATTTCTTTTTAAAATTTCTAAATAATGTTCTTCTTTTAAAAAATAACAATGAGAAACTCTATCAGGAATAAATTTATCAAAAGGAAAAATTTGATAATTAGGATTTTCACCCATATGAATTGTTATTTTTAAACCTTCATTTCTAAATTTTTCTAAATAAGGAATTAATTCTTCATATTTATGTTTTTCATTTATTTCATTACCTGAATAATCAATTCCAACTATTAATTTTTTTAAATTTTCATCATTCAAATTTTGATATATATTATATGTTTCTTCATAATCATTTAATTCTTTTTCTCTATCTAAACTTATTATTAATCTTGTTATCATTTTTTTTTCATTATTAAAATTATTGATTTCTTCTAAAACTGCCTTTAAATATTCTTCTTTTGTAAAAATTTCGGCTTTTTCTTTTAAAGATGTTCTTATTTCTAAATATATTACATTATGCTTATTCCAATCTTCTAACATTTCTTTTGTTATTCTCCTCACTATTGATAAATCTGTTATTATTTTTGATGATATTTTAAAAAATTTCATTGCATTTGGAAAATCCATTTTTGATAATAATTTCTCTAATTCATTTTTATCACTTATTGATAAATTTTCTAATAATGTCTTTTTTCTTATACTACCATTTAAATGAGCGTGAATATCTATTTTTGGTAAAGAATTTGATAATGTAAATAATTGAATTTGTCTTTGAATGTCTGCTTCCATTTTAAATATCAATAATAATTTTTTAATATATTTATTATTTCAAACTTAAATTATATTAATTAATTTATTAACTTTTAATATAAAATAAAATTTTTCCAATATATAATAAATTTGATTATATACCATATATACCACTAAAAAATTAATAAACTTTTTAATATTTAAAATTTTTATTTTCTTTAGAAATATGATTATTACCATTATATAAAGATTCTTTATCTTTAATATAATTACTTTGATTATTTTTTTTATTTGAAGAATCAAAATTTAAATTTCCGACTTCTACACTTGAATAAGCATTATTTATTTTTTTATTTTCTGGAGAATGACCTTTTCCACAAATAATATTAATTAATTTTGACATAAATTCTTCTTTTTCAATTTCAAAACATCTACTTATCATAGAAATAATATATTTATGATTATATAAATTTTGAAAATATTTCTGATTAGTTATTGAACTTTTATCTCCTCCATTTAATTTTAAGTTATTATATATTATTTCATAATTTATCATAAATTCATCTATTGATTTAAATTTATTTTCTTTTAAATTCTTTTGAACTATTTTAAGTAATTCTTTTATACTTAATCTTATTCTTTGTGTTATATCATATAAATTTAACCATTCATTTTGTGGAGTTGGATGCTTGTTATTAAAAGATAAACATTCACATAAAAAATTTTTTAATTCTGGTGAATAATATTTTAATAAATCTTTCAATAAAAAATCATTCTTATCTAAATATTTTTCTTCAATATTTATTAAAGTATGAAATAAACAACAATTATTATTTTGTTTAATTTCTTCATAATATGAAAGTAAATATTTAAAACAAACTAACTTTAAATTCCCACTTATCATTGTCAACATTAAATAACCTAAACAAAAATAAGGAGAAATATTAATTTTGAAAATTTTAGAAATTTTAAACAAAAATTTTTTACAATGACAAAAAGAATTATTATAAGTAATATTTCTTAAAAAAGGAGGATAAATTTTAATTTTATTAAATATATCAAAAAATAAATCACATCCACAAAAAATTTCTTCATTAACATCATATTTCATATTTTTAATTAATTCGTAAATTTTTTGTGAAACGCGAGATAAAATAAAATTATCACAAAATCCAATTGAATTAATATAATCATTAATTGTATCTCCAATTGGTTGTTCAATTAATATAGAAAAAAATCCTTCTGGATTGTTTACAAAATATTGATAAATTTTTAAATAATTTTCATGTTTATTATATACTTTATTCCATTCTTTTATTTTTTTTATTAATGTTTGAGAATGAGAAAAATTTATTTCTTTTATAAAATATAAATTCACTGTTGGAATATGAATATAATATTTATATCCATTTTTTATTTTATATGTTATTCCATCTTCTAAATTTAAATTATTTTTATTTTTATTATTATTATTTTCTTTGATTAAATTATTTTCTTGATAAATTAAACTAGAATCACTTTCATTAAATAAATTTTTTGGAGTAAAATTAGAATGAGTTTTATTCAAAGAAATATTTGTACTATATGAATTTTTCATATTATCATTTTTATTTCCACTTTGTTGATATTTTATATTTTTCCTTTCTTTATTATTATTAAAATTTAATTTTATTTTACTTCCATTTATATAATTTATATTATTACTATTAATAAAAACAGGTTTTGAATTAAAATATTCATTTTTAGAATCATTACCTTCTGTTTTAGTTCTTTCAATAGTGTTTTCATTATATGAATATTCTTTTGGAGGAGAAATTTCTTTTTTATTTTTTTGTCTTGGGACAGAAGAATGTCTAGTCTAAAAAAATAAAATAATTTAAAATACTCTTTTATTAGAATTATAACTATCATAATAATCATCATTATTTTTAGTTAAAATAATTTGAGCAGAATCATTTCTTCTTTTGTGTATATTTTCTCTTGTATTTGTTTGATAAATTCTTCTTTGATTTTCAATAGTACTTTCTCTATAATATATTAAATAATATTTTTACTTTGGTTTTACTGTAAATGCATCTGGTAATCTATTTGTTAATAATTTCGGTTTATCTTTTACTTCTGAATCTTTTATTCTTGGAGTAAAATATGTTATTCTGTCTTTTTCTGATTTGTTTTGAACGTAATCTCCTCTAAAATAATTTTGAATTATTGGTTTATTTTGATTATTTTTTATATCTTCTGTTATCACAAATTTAAAGTTATTATTATTATTTTCTTTCATATTATATTATATAGTCATTTTATTGTAATATTAATCAATTTTTATTGTATAATTAATATATTTTTATTAAAAAAATTGGATTAATAATAAATTTAAATAAATTAATGTTTAATTAAATAACTTAATAATTCATTAAAAAAAATAAACAAAAATTACACATCTTCATTAATATCTTCATCTTCATTTTTAACTTCCTGATACTCACTATCCAAAAACTTAAAGAACTTTTGCATATGTTGATATACATCATCACTTAGTCTATCAATATTATTATGTGAGGTACCATCAATAAACAAAGGTTGGAATTTATTTTTACTAGCTTTATATAATTCCTTTCCATGATAGAAGGGAATAATTTCATCTTTAATAGAATGAAAGACACAAACAGGACATTCGATATTTTTCATTCTATCAATATTAGGAAATAAATCTCCAGGAAGAGTAAATCTAAATTTAAAAATGACTCTAAAAATACTTAAAAAACCACAATTAATAATTAAACCTCTAATTTTCTGTTTTTCAGCTAAATAACAACTTGGTCCAGAACCAACACTTCTTCCATAAGCAACAATTCTATTAGGAGGAACATTTAATTGTTCAGTTAAATATTTATAAACAGCATCAATATCATTATAACAATATTGTTCTGAACATGTAAATGTTTCTTGATTATTTGTTCCATATCCTGTATATTCATACATTATTATATTCACATTCACATAATGACTTAATGATTTTAATGCCCAATCATATACTCCATAGACATCTTCAGCATTTCCATGTGAAATTATTAGATATAGGTAATTCTCATTTTTTATTATTGTCTTCACTTGAATTTGACTACCGTGAGATGTTGGAAGGAATATATCATTTTCTGAATCTTGGTCGTGAACTTTTAATTGGGGCATGAATACTATTTTATTTATTATTGAACCCATTTTTTTTATTTTTTTCAGAAGATTTATTTTTTTTTTTTGGTTTTATTTATATTTAAATTGTTTTTTGAACTATTTCATTTATAAATTCACTTTTATTTTTTTAAATAAACAATAACAAAATTCAAATATGAGTTTAAACAACAAATTTACAAAGTTCAAATATAGTTTAAACAACAAATTTACAAAGTACAATTTCCTTTAATTGCTTTATATAAAAAGATTACTTTTATGAGAGAATCCATTATGGAAAGTATTTAAATATCTAGAATTAACTTTATTAAAATGGGTGTTTCCCAAAGTTAAACTTTTAAAAACAGGCAAAATAAAATACATTTCATTTTTAGTATAAACTTTTCCATAAAGTGGTTTTCTACTTCCTCTAGAAACACTATACAAAGGACTTTTTTTCCAATCACTTCTAACATTATCTCCAAAGAAAGAAAAATATTTTCCAGGACCAATAAATTTAGAAGTACCAGTCAAAATACTAATATTATTATTATTTCTTTTAAATCCAAAATTAAAAGAAGAAGAAATAGGTCTAGTTAATTTTAAATTAGGATTATAATTTCCAGGTCCAGGAACATTTTCTCTTTTAATATGATCATATATTGGATTTGTTTTTCTTTTTGAGCGTGATAGACTTCCTCCTTTTATTTTTTTCCATTGTTTAGGAATGTTTGAAAATGAATCATCAGGATCGTATGGTCTGTCATAATAAGGAAAGTGCTCCATTGGACTTAGTTTTGGACGGGTTGAATATTTCGATGGATCGTAATGCAGAGGAGCTGATGTAACTATTTTAATAAAATAATAAAATTTTTTTTTTGTGTTTGGAGTTTTTTAATTTATTTTTTACGTAGTTTTTTGTCGGAATTATGTGGAAGGCCTTTGTGGAGAGATCTTTTTTTTGACATTTTTTTATTTTAAGTTTTTTTATGTTTTTTTTTTTTAAAGTAGTTTTTATTTAAATTATATTTTATAAATTTGTTTTAAAAAATTTATTCCTGTGAAATAATTAATACTATATTTACTAATATATAGATATTGATAATATTAATCAATATAAGAAAATTATAATATTATTTATTTTTATAATAAACAACAATTCTAATAAATAAAAATATATTTTAAAAAATTAAATGAATAACGTATCAGAAAATAAAGAAGAAATATATTTAACATCATCACATATACATAATAAAACAAATAATTCTTCAATTTTAAATGATAATGATTCTCAAGAATATTATTCAAATAAAAAAAATTCTTTATTCTTACCTCCAATAAAAACAAAATTATTAAGACAAAAAAACAATACTACTATATTAGATAATTCAAAAGAAGAAAAAAATGAAAGTTCAAATGCACATTCATATTTTATGCCAGAAAATTATATGGAATATTCAGAAAGTTGTAATAAATTTGATAAAAGGTTAGATAGATTTGTAAAAGAAAAATTATCTCCTAAAAATGTTTTAATAAAAAATAGAAGATATGATGAATATGAAAAATCTATTATATCAGATTTGAATAAAGATGAAATGATTCAAAGATCTATAGGTCAAGGAATGTTTATTAGAATACAAAAATATAATAAAATAAATAGAAAAAAACCATATAAACCAAATTATATAAATTATTCTTATAATGATGATGAAAAATATATTAAAAAATATAAAAGATATAATTATAAAAGTTTTAAAAAGATATTTATTAAAGAAAGCATATTAAATGAAAATTCAGCTGGGAGAAAAGAAAAAAAAGAAAAGGAAAATGATAATATTCCAATTTATTTAAGAGAAAATGAATTTAATCCTGAATTTAAAGAAAGATCTTCTGAAATGAGACCTTTAAATGATTTATTAAATTCTTTTCGTCCTCCTTCTTTTCTCTTTAAAAGAAATAATGACAGAAATGCTAATATAAGAAATAAAATAAGAGATCGAAAAATATTAATGGCTTTAATGAAATCTGGAGATATCGATTTAAAATTTAATATAGGACCTGATTTTAATTAATGTTTAATTAAAAAAAGATTCATTAAATTATATATTTTTTAAAATTAAATGAATTGAGTTGTTCAATAAATATAAATTAATTATAAATAAATTATTTTAATGGGAGAATCGAATAAAATTAAAAATATATTATTATTTTTATCAACAATAATATTTATTGAATGTACATATCGTCAAGAAGCATATCATTTTTTTGATAATTTTTATTACAAAGATATATTTGAAACTTTTGAAAAGCAACAACCAATAAAAAAATGTTCAGCTAAAGATGGTCCAGATTGTTTTTTCTTATCCAATTATAATAAAGATTATAGACAACCTTTATATAATATAAGACCAGAAATAAGAATTCCAGATTATTTATCAATAAGAACAATAAAAGATTCACTTTTAGATTCAACAGATATAATAAAAAAAAAATCAAAATCAACTTTAAATAAACCATATAATTTAAATAGCATAACTCAAATGGCATTATTATTAAATTTTGAATCTTATGATGTGAAAACTAAAATTGGAGATATGGTTGCTCCATCTGAAATAATAACAAATTTTGAATTAGGATATATTAAATTAACTTTATATGGTAAATTATTATTAACTTATAATAATAAAATTCAAAGTGTAAAAAATATAGAATCGTTAGAAGATAAAATTAATATACCTTCTGGAACTTATGGAATAATTCAATCTGAGAAATTAATAATTAAATTTGATAAACCAATGTTTTTTAATTCATTATTTATTAAAAAAAATAAAAATAATAGAAGTAATCAACCATTTGAAGTTTATGGTGAATTTAAAGGAAAAACATTTTTAATTGGTTCTGAAAATAATGCAGAATATGATAAATGGATTAAAGTTAATACAATAAATGCTTTAACTGATTCTATTATTTTACCAAAAGGATTTGATATAGATAATTTAAGTATTGTTTATTCTTCAAGTTATGACAGTCAAGCTCCTAAAATTAGCCAAGGAAAATATTCTAAAATTATTGAAAAAGCTATTAAACAAGGACTTTCTACTGCTAATGTTAAAATAATAAATTTAAATGATTTACAAAATATAAATGATATAGATGACTTAAATAATTTTCTTCATAATAATCCTTAATTATTGTGGAAAATAATATTCTTATATATAATTAATTCAACATAATAATTTTATATTTTTTTATTGTTTTCAATCTTTTATTTAAGTTTAAATGTTTTCAATTGATTATTTTAACATAGAATTCTTTTAATGATTACTATTTAATAAATACAGAACAAAACTTCTATCTATAATAAAATAAAAAACTATTAAAAATCATTTAAATTTATATATAATAAATAGAATAAAATATAAAATCAAAAAAATACTTTCCAATTAAAGAAAACCATTTTAAAAAATAATAAAAAAATTAAAAAAATATATATATAAAATCCAAAAAAAAAAAAAAAATATATAAAAAAAATGCCAAAACCAGCATCAGCACCAAAAAAAGCATCATCTGCTCCATCAGGAGATTTAAACGACGAACAAGTAGATCGTTACACTCGTGGTTTTAACTCAGTAGCAAAAGGAGGGAAAGTCCCTTATGAATCATTAATAGATGCAGTAGAAGCATCAAAAGAAGATTTCACAGAAGAAGACATTTATGATGCAACTTTAGCAATGGGAAAAGATTTTGAACCTTTAGATTCAGAAGGATTTCTTCAATTAATGAAATTTATGAAAGATCCTAATTTTGTTCTTGATGCTTTTAATACTTTAGATAGAGAAAAAAGAGGAACTATTGGAGATGAAGAATTAAGATATGTTCTTGAAGAAATGGGAAGTAATTTAAAACCTGAAGAAATCGATGAAGTCGTTAATAATGGAGAATATAAGAATGGAGATAAAATCACTTATACTACTTATGTCGATTATTGGGTTGAACAATAAAATATTTTTTGAGAATTTTTATTTTATTTAATTCTTGAGAAAAATTGATTTTTTACTTTTTTTGTTTTTTTTTCAGATGTGTATTTTATTTTTTATAATTATTTAATATACATTAAATTCACCTATATAAAAAAACTCTTTAAATTAAATTCTCGAAAAAAAATGGATACTATCAAAAACTTATTTAAATCAAAAACAGAAAAATCGCCAGATGAAGATTTATCAATAACAGAAATAATAACATCTAAAGACTTCAAAGTGGAGTCTCATACAATTGAGACTCAAGATGGATACTTATTAACAATATATCACATTCCTCCATTAACAGAATCACAAAAAAGTCCTCCCGTTCTTTTTCAACATGGTTTATTAGATTCTTCAGATGGTTGGGTATGTAATACAAAAGAAAGATCTCTTCCTTTTATTCTCGCTTCTAAAAATTATGATATTTGGATATCAAATTCTCGTGGAAATAAACATAGTAAAAAACATATAAAATACTCAGATAAAGATTTTGAATTTTGGCAATTTTCACTTCATGATATGGGATTATATGATTTACCATCTATATTAGAATATATAATGGAAAGAAATAAAAGTGGAGAAAGAATAATTTATTTCGGTCATTCTCAAGGAACAGCAATGCTATTTGCAGCATTAACATCTCAATGTGATTATTTTAGACAATATATTAAATTATTTGTTGCTTTAGCTCCTATTGCAAGAGTCACTCATATGAGTAGTAATATTTTAACTGGATTAGAAAATTTTAATGCTCATGAAGTTTTAAAATTGACTAAATTTTATGAAATATTACCTGAAGATAAATCAAGTGGATATATTGGTTCTTTTTTTAATAAAAATTTCTCGTGGTTAACAAATTTTGGTCTAAGTTTAGTTTGTGATGAAAAATCTTCTGAAGATAATGATCAAAAACAATTAGGAGTTTTTTTAAAACATTTTCCAAGTGGAACAAGTTTAAAAACACTAATTCATTTTGTTAGTATTTATAAACATAAAGAATTTATTCATTATGATTATGGAAAAGAAGCTAATATGTTTATTTATGGTCAAAGAGAACCTGTTATTTATGATTTAAGTAAAATCAATGATTTTCCAATAATGTTAGTTTGTGGAGAAGATGATATGTTAGCTACTCCTAATGATGTTAAATGGCTTTATGAACAAATTAAAAATAATGTTATTTATTTTAATATTTTCCCTAATATGGGACATGCTTCTTTTTTAATTGGAAAAGATATTTTGTGGTTTAATTCTATTTTAGATATTATTGAAACAAAATTTAAATTTTGTGATGAAGGAAAAAATTTTTATAAGGGAATTAATAAACCAGAACGTAAACCTGTTTATGGATAATGAAATTATTTTTTTCATTGTTATTAGAAGATATATTTTTTATAATTATTTAATAAATTATTTTTTTACAACTTTGTTTCAAAATTAAATAATTCATTTTTATTGATATACCATCATATAAAAAGTATTTCTCTTCTTTTTTAAAAAGTTTGATCAAAAATAAATCAAATTTTTTATATTTAAAATAATAAAATGACGTCATTTCTAAAAAAAGAAAAATTTAAATTAAAAAAAAAATTTAAAAAAATTCCTTAAATTGCTAAGCTTTAATATCTTTAATTTCATCTTTAAAAGGTCCAGCTCCGAAACCAAAATCATCATCGATAAAATTATTACTTTTCAATTCATTTTCTTTTTCAGGGTCAATATAAAGCATAAAATGATAATCAAATTCTACTTCATATAAAAACTTCATAAAAACATCACTAGCTCCTAAACCAAAAAAGCCAGTTTCTCCAGGAAGTACATTAATAATAACAATTTTTTCATTAGAATCATCTCTAAATTGATCTTCAATATTTCTTCTTAATTGCAATTGATTATTATTTTTTAAATCATCAGAACAAACTTGTAAATATAAATTTTCTACTTTACTAAAACGAGCAGTAACTTTTATTTTATAATCTCTTGTTCTATTTTTATAATGGAAAAAAACTCCAGTATTATGTTCGGTAATACATTCAAAGATATCAACAGGTTTATTATTATATCTTAGTCTAAATTTTTTAGGAGTAAATTTTTTTTCATATAAATAAACATTAGGTAAATAATCAAAACAAACATCACTAATCATATCAATATTTGCAATATCATTATTTTTCTGAAAAAATAATATTCCATTTGAATGAGGTGCAATATTTATTTGAATTATTGCTGGATTTTTTTCTGATATTTTTCTATCTTTTATTACATCTATTATTTCTGCTGTTGAATCTAATATATCTTCACTTAAATTATCTATTGATATTTTCATTGAGGGATCTTCATATTCTATTTCTTCTTCTTCTCTTTCTAATCTTAATGGAATATATTTCCCTCTTTTTAAAATTGGAATTGTGTTAAAATTTAAAAATTCATTTATTTTAATTCTCTCTCTTAAATAACCATCACTATTATTACAATAATATATATATCCATATCCTTGTCTTGTGTTATCAAAATTTATTACTCTATATGATGAATCTTCATTATCATTTGTAAATTTATATTTAATTGGATTTTTTAGTGCAACTTGAGATATTGAATTATATATAAAATCATAGATTTCATTTCTTTCATTATTATTTGCTTCTTCAATTTTAATAGAAAAATAACCAGAATAAATTCCAACTCGATAAGATAATTTATCAAATTTTTCACTTTGAAAACCACTAACCATATCAAAATTTTTATTTTGTTTTGGAAAAGTCAAAGCAATATAATAAGAACCTGCTTCAATTAAATCACAATCAACATATAATCTATCTTGATTTCCACTATCACTTCCATAAAAATGAAATCCATCAGAATCTTGTCTGAAAACAAACATCGAACAAAAAGGATTATCATAATTTTCAAATCCTTTTAAATTTCTATAAATTCTTTTATTTTTCATATTAACAATAAAATAACCATGAGTAGGTTTTTCAACGAAAATTTTAGTAATGTTAAACACTAAATCATTTCTGACTAAAAATTTATTAGAAACATATTGATATTCATCATGTAAATGGCAAATATGAGTAGAAGTATAAAATCTCAGATAATCATCAAAAGCAATCCAAAAAATTCCTTTTTCTTTTTTATCAAAACCACATTTCTTAATAAATTCTTCATTCCATTTATGTGATCCATCACTCCAATCACCTAGCCATTTATTACTACCATATAAATTTTTAATTTTAAGTAATTTAATTTCATTTTCATTTGGATGTTTCAATATTTTACTATCTATAATTTGGTATGAATGATTAGGAACTAATCCCATTTTACCTAATAAATCTAAATTCCCATCTCCAGTTTCAGTAATATCACAAACAACAATAGAATTTTTATCTAAACAATTTCTAATAATTTTAAATAATCTTTTTGAATCAATTTTATTATGATAAAAAGTATCAATTGGAGCAGGAGTTAAAAATTCGAAAGCTTGACTTGAATTACCAATAATAATATCTTCATATGATAAATTACATTTTGCCCAAGCTTTTTCTAATAAAATTGGCCAAATACTTCCAGTAGAAGAATTTATATTTGCAAAAGCTAACATATTTTCATATCCTGGAACATCAATAATAGGGAAATAATCATCAATAACAATAGAAGTTTCTATTCCATGAATATATATATTTAATAAATATGTTCCTGTAGATGATATTTTATTTATTGGAAGTAATTTTTTTATATTTTCTGGATTTTGACTTAATATTGCTAATGCACTTAAAAAATAACAATCACCTAATTCTCCTATTACTACATCTTCTACTAAATTTTTATTTTCTATATATACATTTAATTCAGATATATTATATAAATCTGATAATCTTTTCCATGAATATCTCCCTTCTTTCACTGGTAAATTATATTGAGAATAAAATTTCTTTTCTCTACCAGATAAAAAAAAAGATGGAATTTCAGGAATTTGATATTTTTTTATATGAGATTTCGTACTGTATAAACTGTTTTCTGTTGGAGGAAATAATGGATCTGTAAAGTGCTTGGGACCTTTACTTAAAGATAAATAATTTTGAGATGTTAACGATTTTACTATTGGAACTTCTGTAAATTGGGTTCTACGATTGCGGTAAGATTTCATTTTTTTTTTGAATGTTTAATTATTTTGTTTTAAAATTTAAATATTTTTTATGTTTGATATAAAATTTATTTTTTATTTTTTTATTTTTTTTATTTTTTTAACTCATTTAATACAATAAATGACAAATTAAAAGTATATAAAAAGAAATTTAATCAAATAAATATTATACCAAAAAACCCACAATTTCAAATTAAAAATTTTTCAACCAATCTTCTCCTTTGGAAATTTGAGCATCAGTTAAAATAATATTTTCTTTCCCTTTCTTATATTTACTTATCAAATTTTTAAGTTCACTTAAATAATCACTTCCATTCCTATTACTAGAATTTCCTTTATCCTCACTTTCACTAACAACAACTTTAATAGGAATTTGAGCATTCATATCACATAAACTTTGAAAATCAAAATCTTTAAACCACTTCATGGATTTAATTTCACTTCCGAATTTTCTTTTATTTTCATCTTTTTCAAGCATAGAATTAATTAAAAAGATGAAATCTTTATCTTTAATAAAATTAGGGAAGACAATTTTATCGTTTTGAACGGATTTATAAATTTCAACAGGATCTTTGAAAGAATCTCCGAAAGGTTTTTTTCCACAAATAAATTCATAAATACAGACTCCAATAGACCAATAATCAACTTTACAATCATAAGAATCTCCTCTAATAACTTCAGGAGCCATATAATGAGGAGTACCAATTGAAGTATGAG
>JAEEGL010603900.1_pt1 | contig 27066 bp, 21 predicted proteins | sample 9134231 | NCBI WGS metagenome assembly JAEEGL01 (sample SAMN16246548, study PRJNA631951) | gut metagenome | biome: gut microbiome; feature: rumen; material: fiber-attached | host: Bos | place: Iran: Karaj | collected 2018-10 | reverse complement strand
CTTCTGCCGTGGCATTGGCCTTACGCAAGGCATAAAGGAAAATTTCAGGGTTAGGCTTTTTCACTCCGACTTCCTCCGAAACGGTCAAAGTCTCGAAATAAGGTTCCAAGCCAGAACCGCTTAGTTTGGTGTGTTGTACCTCTTGGAATCCATTGGTGATCAGATGCAGATGGTATTTCGGTTTGAGATAATCCAACAGCTCCATCGTCCCTGGAACGAGTCTGACGATGCGTGGCGACCAATAGACGTAATCCTCACTGAGATGGTCGGCCAATGGGATGTCGTGGATACCGTAGTGCTCCAAAGGTTTAAGGAAACGGGTGCGGTTCAGCTCGGCCTTGGTGATTTTGTCGGCACGGTAAAGCTCCCAAAGATGTTCATTTAGGGGATGATACACTTCGTGAAAATCGTGCGCACTTGGAATGCCTAGGCTTTTCAGCTGGTATTTGTCGTAGATGCGCTCAAATGCCACTTCAGCGGCGGCGTCAAAGTCCCAAAGCGTGCGGTCGAGGTCGAAAAAAACGTGGTGATATTTTTTAAATGCTGAAAGGCTTTCACATTCCGCATTCCTCATTCTACAATCCTCATTCCTCATTTTACAATCCTCATTCTACATTCTACATTCTACATTCTACATTCATCATTCATCATTCTGCATTCCTCATTTGTCGTTGCCACTCAAACAGAGCCACAGCAGCAGCATGACTGACATTAAGCGAACGGGTTGGGCCGGGGACAGGGATGTAAACTACTTGGTTGCATTGCGCCAATAACTCATCATTCAAGCCATGACTCTCACTGCCTACAATAAATGCCACGTCTTCAGGAAGTTGAGTGTCGTAAATGCAGGTGGCGTTATCGGCAGTCTCGATGGCAACAATTTGCTTTCCTTGGGGAACGATGTTGTGCAAATCGCTCTCATCGCGGAAATACCATCGGATATTGTCGCGACTCGAGGCAGCAGCACGACGTACCTTGCTCAAGCGGTGTTCGTCTTCCTTACCCAAAAAACAGACTTCAGCAGCGCCTATGTTGTCGGCCAAGCGAATCAAAGCACCCATATTGTCGGGGGTCAACAAGTGGTCGGCGATAAGGATGGGTCTCGGCACTCGCTCAAAGAGCATTTCTGGATTGAGTTTGCTGAATAAGTCGTTGGATTTCAGATATGACATAGTCAGTTGGGTTATCGAACAATGATTTTCTTCGTGAAAACTTGGCCCTCTGTGGAGATTTGCAGGATGTAAAGGCCTTGAGGCATTGTGCGGCAATCAATCAGCGTTTCACCTTCACTTTTACCTTCTTTGATTCTCTGTCCAATATAGTTGAATATGATGTATTTAAAAGGCTGTTCATAGATAATGTTAAGCCAGTTACGGACTGGATTAGGGAAGAGGTGCATCTTATAATCAATGCTGTCGATTCCGAGGGTGGTAATTTCCACTGTTGAAAAAGCAGGTATGGATTGCTGTCCCTCGCTGCTAATAGCTGTGACGCTGTAAGTATAAGTGCCTAGGTTGACCAATTCTGTGAAAGTCGTTTCGTGTTGTGTGGTAATGGGTGTCCCGTTTCTTCTGATAAGGTAGTTATCGGACGGATCTTGCGTTTGCCATGTTAAGGTGACTTCATTTTCGGTGATTTGGGTATCCAATTCGAGTGCAGGCAATAGTGTGACCGTATGGGTTGGGGGAAATTGTATGTCGTCAATCCAGCAGCAATCGTCGCCATAGCTTTCGTTGCTGTCTTTCATGTAAATCCATCTGAATCTATGTGTTCCAGCGGTTACGGGGAAAGTTGCGCGACTCCAATCCGTTATGCCCGACCATATCCCTTCGGTATCACTGTCAATGTAAAAGGTAAGTTTGTCGTTGTTGGCTTCGGTGCATGTCTTTATGTAGAAACTAAATGTACCGTCTTCAACGACGTCTACCACGACTTGCAATGTGGTAAGGCCAGAATTATTGATGGCTCCAGTGCGGGCACAATAGGTTCCAGTATTGGCAGTACTATTGTCAACAAACCAAGGGGAAGCGCCAAGAGTCTGCCATGGGAAGGTACTGAAGTCTCCAGTTTCGAAAGTCTCTTTGATGGGCCCAATATTAAGGAATTGTGTTCCATTGAACGTGAATGGTGTAGCATCGATGTGGTAGTAAACTTCGTAGTTAGATCCGTCGGGGATATTGGAAGAGCTACTGAAATAGGCTGTTGTGGTAGCAGTACCTCCAGCAGGAATCTTCCCAAGACTATAATTTATAGGGTTGAAAACCAATTCAGTAGAGCTGCTGTGCAATTGTATTGCAGCATTATGGGCGTCGGAAGAGCCTGTGTTTTTAACAACAATCAGTAAGTCGCCATTTTCACCTGGATAGGTGGTTTTTACGGGTCTAAGTTCTGACAAAACAAGTTGAGGAGCATGCAGAAGCATACGGAAAGAACAAACCCAAGTGTCTGTACCATCAGTGCAAGTAAGGATAAATTCTGCTTGACTACCTTCAGTGATCATATCGTTAACAGCGATTTCAAAACAGTCTGAAATGACATGTTCTTCCATGGCGGCAATACTAGGAATGAAGGCTGAGTCCTGCGTGACTTCCACTAAGGGCGAATCAGTACTAAGCGTGGCATGTATGTTTTCTGCGGGTTCGTTTCCAATATTTCTGATTGTCACATCAATGCCTATAGTCTCTCCATAATCTGCTTGACCGTTTGAGTCATTGATGGAGAAATTCCTATACGAAATGTAAGCACCATTTGCAGGGATGATGGAGATTTCTCTGTTTTCAGTGACCTTGTTGAAACTGGTTAAAACGAGCAATGCTGTTCCTGTGTTTGTCTGGCTAGGGAAAACGAGTGTGCCTTGTCCATTGACAATAGGAGCGCTGGCAAGGATTTCTCCATCCAAGGATAGGGTAGCCTGTGCATAATCTGCATCTACCGCAATCGTGAGTTCTGTCTGCCCAAGCAAAATAGCCTCGGGTTGAATGGAGACGTTGAGTTCAGTGGGCGTATCGGTTCTCAAAATGAGACTGGGGTCACCAAAAAGAATCCATGTGTTGTGGGTCTTGCCTTGGTCTGAAGGGTACAGGTCAAGTATTCTCATATTGCCGTTGAGAGAAGCTCCTGCAAAAGTATGATGGAATTGGTCGGTAGAACGCCATTCACATAGGATGTCCACCATCTCGTCTTGGCCAGTCATGGGTGGTTGCCACGGTTGTGAAGTCCAGCTAAACATGCCCCCAATGGCACCTGTCGGAACACCAGTCGTGTTGTTGGTGGCACGCATCCAAGCTTCGGCGAAGCAATAGGTATCGAACTGACCGTTAAGGCAAGCTGTTGACCAAATGAAAGGCCATTTGTAATCATTTACCAAGGCGTTCACATGACTGTTGTGGAAATTCCCAACGTACCAGCTTGATTCCGTGCCGTGGTTGCAATAATTGCAAATGCCAGCACCTTCGTTGAAGTTTTGGCTCAACATGTATGCATTGGTGCCAGCACCTACTCCTTTATAGTGTTGCGACACTTCGCTATAGGTATAGTGCATCAAGGTGTCGCGGATATATTCAATATGTTGATAATCGGATTCTCCACCATTGTGGCCACTTCCAGCCCCCTCTGTGGAGCCAACGCCAATACCTTTGCTTAGCCAATCTGCATCCGCTGTGATGTCACGTTCATAATAAATCACTTTGGTAACTTGGTTTTCCACGTCGGCCACCCTTTCGGCAGAGAAACGGCCCACAAAGACTTCGGGGTAGTAGTCGTTACCTTCCAGTTGGCCGAACCAGATGTCAGAACCTCCACCGCTCATGGTTTTTGGCGTGATGTCGAAGTAATCTCCGACAAGAAGCACATAACAAAGGTTTTCGTTTGGGTTGTGGTAATGGCTGAGAATGAATGACTTGATTTGGTCAGTGTCATTACCTCCGATGTCAGACAGACTAACCATAGTGGTTGGACGACCTGACGCATTTTTCCAGGCAACGAACGGCTGCATGGCATCTAAATACTGGTCTGGACAAATGACCAGCATTTCGCCTTCATCGGGGATGAAAGTGTATTTGGTGGCTCTCTTGCGGTAATTGATGAATCGATGCTGATACATGGCATCAGTTTCGTGCGATATTCTCAACTGATTTGATTTGCGACTCAGTTTAGGATTGCCGCCTTTTTCGCCTGTTGTATGTATCGAAAGCGTCAGTTGGGTATAGACCCTTAGAGTCTTCTTGATGGGGTTGTAAGCAAATGGGTAGACCAAGATGTTTTGTCCACGGAAATCACGGAGAATGTATGGTTGGTCCAATTGTGCTTGAAAACTAGGGAAAAAGTGGTCGTGACGATAGGCATCGCCAAAGCGGAATGGTACTTCGTCAGGGTTGATTTCGCGGCTGAGATTGCCTTTTGAGGGCGCGATTTCGATGCCTTCAAAGTCTTGGTATTTTGCCTCTTTGATTTGCACTTCCATTGCAGCAAAATCATCGATGAGCACCGGGATGGCGTACAACGGAAGATCGGGTGAACCTTCTTCGAGCATAGAGGCCATTTTAGGCACCGTGATGGTATATTGCATGCCTTTCGGTGTGTTAACTTCTTCTTTGTAGAAACCTCCCAAAGTGAAACATATCTCGGTTGACAGTTCCGTTTCGGAAACCAGTTTGACTTTTGGAGCAGTTGGGCTTTGCCAGGAAACACTAATCCATTCTTGCGAAAACAGGTGGGTCGCCATTAGACAAAAGAAAAAAAACAAGAATCCTTTTTTCATCGTTTATTGTATTTTAGCATCCTTGGTGCAAGGATTTGGTGCAAAAATAACACTTTTTATGGTTTTAATTGCATAATGGGAACAAAAACAACAAACGGACATCCAAAAGGATGCCCGTCTGCCTCGTCGGTTTTCAAATAGTCTGTGACGATAGATTTTGCCTAGTCAACGTTTTTGTGGAGATAGGAATTCTCTCCACTGATACCGTTTTGGGAAGCTGAATACTCTGACAATCCCTCGTCTGCGTGGCTGATGTCAACATTGCGACGCAGGTAAGCAGGTTGGTTCTCCAATTCTTCCAATCCTCGAGCTGTCCTAAAGTTCATGCTCAATGCACGCAGACGCTGCTTTTTTATTTGCTCTTTTGGATCGGATTCCTTGGCTTTCTTTGCTTCAAGCAGGGCGATTTCCTGCTCTGCTTTGGCTCGGATTTCTTCTTTTGTCATGATGCGGGAGGTGATTTCAAAGCCTTCATCATCGTTGCTGCTCGAACGGAATGGGTTATCAAATACTCTCACTACTGGACGCTCTTCTTCATAATGAACGGTTTGAGGTGTGTCTTGAACTGGAGCTGGAGTTGGCTCTACAGTGGGCTCAAATAGGGGTTCGTCGTTTTCATTGTGAATTTCTTCTTCGACAGGAGTGATTTCTGATATGGGATCAACCTCCTCCATTGGCGTTTCGACTTTTGGTGTTTCCGTTGAGAATAGGGCATGAACGGTCTTTTCATCTTGTTTGGTTTCGTGCCGCTCTTCTTTTGGATAATAGTTTTCAACTTCAGTGGCAGCAACAGAGCCTACGGCAAGATTGGCGGGCATGGTTGGGGTGGATGTCTCGTCTTCTTTCACCTTTCCGCTTAAATCGTATACCTTCTTAGGTTGTGTGGCCATGTTAGGATTTTTTTTCTCAACTAATGCTGAATCATATGGTTTCGTGTCGTGGTTGAAACCAGTTGCAATCAAGGTGACACTGAGGGCTTCACCAAGATTCTCGTCGGTGCCGTTGCCCCAGATGACGTCCGAGTTGTTGCCGCAAGCATTTTGGGCGATTTCGAGGATTTCGTCCACCTCGTCAAGTGAAACCTCGTTGGTGCCTGATGTGATATACAGTAGAATGTTCTTCGCTCCTTCGATGTTCGAGTCGTTGAGTAGCGGTGAGTGGATGGCATCCTTGATGGCTTTTTCTGCTCGATTCTCGCCTTCGGCAGTGCCTGAGCCCATAATAGCCTTGCCGCTTTCCTTCATTACGGTCTTCACATCTTCAAAGTCGACGTTGACATAGCCAGGGACGGTGATGATTTCGGCGATGCCACGTGCTGCTGTGGCCAATACGTCATCAGCCTTCTTGAAAGCTTCGGAGAGCTTCATGTTGCCATATTGATCGCGCAACTTGTCAGTGCTGATGAGGATGAGTGTATCCACACATTTCTTCAGCTCCTCTATACCTGCCAAGGCTTGCAACTTGCGACGACGGCCTTCGCGTTCCATTGGCATGGTAACGATGCCCACAGTGAGGATGCCTTTTTCCTTTGCCATCTTGGCCACGACAGGAGCTGCACCAGTGCCAGTACCTCCACCCATACCTGCTGTGACGAACAGCATCTTGGTGCTTTCGTCCAAAAGGGTTTCGATTTCGTCTCGGCTCATTTCGGCGGCTTCGCGGCCGATATTGGGATCGTTGCCAGCACCCAACTCACGCTTCCCTAAGTGTACTGTGGTCTTCACTTTGCTTTTCAGCAGTGCCTGATGGTCGGTGTTGCAGAGTACGAAGTCGACACCTTGTATACCTTCTTCCATCATGTGGTTGACGGCATTGCCACCACCGCCACCCACGCCAATAACCTTGATATAGTTGGGCTTGTCCACATCGACGGGTTTGAACAATTCGTCATGTGTGTTGTTGGTTGTGTATTCTTCTACCATAGTTTTGTTCTTTTTTAGTGTTATTCAAGGTTTTCGTCAGGAGTGAAAAACTCTGTAAACGAGGTCACGATTTTCTTTAAATCAATGCCTTTGCGAGGTGGCTTTTTCCCATCAGTTCCCGGTGTTTCGGTTTCGCCATCCTTCGTTTCAGCGCTTTCGATAGGCATTTCCTTCTCTTGCTTGGCTTTGAGTCGTGATTCCTCAGCGGCTTTCGAGGCCTGCAAAAACTCATCATGCTCCATTCTGGCAATGGTCTCAATGACAATACCGATACTGGTGGAATACATGGGGCTCGACAACTCTTTCATTTCGGTTTGGTTAAGGTGCTCGTTAGGATAACCGATGCGAACTTCCAATCCAGTCTTGAATTCTGCTAATTGTTGAATATGGCGCATCATGGCTCCACCGCCTGTCAACACGATGCCGGCAATTAGTTGGTTGTCGGTTTTGGCCTTTTGGATTTCATATTTCACTAGCTCGAAAATTTCCTCCAAGCGGGCTTGAATAATGTGCGCTAAACTCTTGAATGAGATTTCTTTAGGGTCTCTTCCACGGATGCCGGGGATGGAAACCACCTCGTCGTCGCGATTTTCGCTAGCCAATGCCGAACCGAATTTCACCTTCACTTCTTCGGCATAGTGCTTGATGATGGAACAGCCGCTGCAGATATCCTCGGTAATGATGTTGCCACCGAAAGGTATTACGGCAGTGTGCTGTATCTTTTTGTCTTTGAAAATGGCGATGTCGGTGGTGCCGCCACCTATATCGATGAGGACCACTCCAGCGTCTTTCTCGTCGTCATCTAATACGGCTTGTGCAGAAGCAATGGGCTCGAGGATCATGTAATCCATGTCTAAACCTGCACTTTGAATACACTTGATGATGTTTTTGGCAGCTGAGGTTTGACCGATGATGACGTGAAAGTTGGCCTCAATCTTGTTACCAAGCATACCTACTGGATTGGTAGCCAACTCGCCGTCAACGTAAGTGTCCTGTCGAATAACGTCGATGATTTCTTCGCCAGGTGTCATGTTGATTTTAAAGGTGTCGTTGCGCAATCGTTCAAGCTCTGCCTCCGAGATTTCGGTCTCATGGTTGTCGCGCATCAGCACACCGCGATGTTGCAGACTCTTGATGTGTTGACCAGCGATACCCACGCTAACGCGGTTGATTTCAACGCCTGATTGGTCAGAGGCTTGCTTGACGGCTGTCTTGATGGCTTCGACAGTGTCAAAGATGTTGGTAACCACTCCTCTTCTCACGCCTGTAGAGATGGTTTTACCGTAGCCTAAGATTTCGATTTTTCCGTTCTCGGCTTTCCGTCCCACGATGCAGGCTACCTTGGTTGTGCCGATGTCTAAACCGACGATGATTTTTCCTTCGTTCATAATACTATCGTTTTGTACAGACTATTTGATTTTTGAAACTGAGATTTATGCTTTTTAATGTATTGGTCTCGGGATTGTTGATGCGTTGCTTCATAAAGATCTCTAGCCGTCTCAATTTGTCGGCGGCCAGACAAGTGTCGCCCACAATCACCCTTGCTTCAAGCCCTCTCACGGTAAGTTCAAATTCATTGTGCTTGTTGCAATACAATTGTCCGACACAGTTCTTGATGAAAGGATTCCTTTCAATGGCCTTGAACCAGTGCAAGGCGTTGAACAAATTGTGGTCGCGATCGAGGGTGTCACAGAGGTGAAACGCACTTGTGTCGTTGTCCAAACGGAAGTTACCACTGGCAATCAGCACGTATGGTGTGTAGTTTCTGCATGCAGGCACCACCATGCCTTCTAAAGTCACGTAGGCCGAATGGCCATTTCTGTCAAACACCCTGAACGCTGGTTCATATTCCTTGAAGCTGACATTTAATGTGCCATCCATGTCGATGTATGATGTATTGCTCTCAATCCACGGATTAGTGTTCAAGCGGTTTTGCACAGCAATCATATTAACAGTACCGATATTTGATTTCCCACAAATCTGCTTCAGTTCTTCACGTAGCACACTTTTTCTGACGAAGCCAGTGTCAGTTGAAGGAATCAAGTTGACGGCTTTCAAGGGCGTGTTGAGATAGTTCTCTCTCGCGAAGATGAACAAGACGACTAGTGCGGCAGCTGTTACGACCCATAATACTATGCTCAATATTTTCTTTACCATGTCTTTATCAGTTTTTCGAGAGGTTCAACAAAACGGTCAATATCGCCAGCGCCCATAGTGATCAATAATTCAGGCTTTTCGCTGTCAATTAGGTTAATAAGGTCTGTTTTTTGGCAGATTTTCTTGTTACTCATCTGCACTTTGCTCAATAAGGCCTCAGAGGTGATGCCTTCGATGGGTAGCTCTCGTGCAGGATAGATGCCTAAAAGGATGAGTTCGTCAGCTAATGCCAAAACCGAGGCGAATTCGTTCATGAAATCGCGGGTTCGGCTAAAGAGATGAGGCTGGAAGACAAGTGTGATGCGCTTTTTAGGAAAGGAGTCCCTGACTGCTGTAAGGCAAGAACGGATCTCCTCAGGATGATGTGCATAGTCATCGATATAGCAGTGTTTTTCGTTGTTGACACGGATATCGAAACGGCGTTTGACACCCTTGAATGATGCCAAAGCCTTAGCGATGGCTTCAGCTTCAAGCCCGATTTGGCGTGCCGCAACAAAAGCGGCTGTAGCGTTCAATACGTTATGCTTGCCTGCCATGGGCAATCTGACTTCGGTCTTTTGACCTTCGCCATTGATAATGAAATCGGTAATGCCTTTTTCCGACTTAATGATTTCGACACGATGGTCGCAGCTGTCACTGAATCCAAAGCGGATGCCTTTGTCGGTTTGGATGGCCAAGTTATCCATGACGATGACCTTACAATCAGTGATATGGGCAAATTCGTTGAAGCTAGCTACCAAGTGTTCCCTGTCGCCGTAAATGTCCAAATGGTCAGCATCAATGGAATTGATAATGCTGATGTCGGGATGAAGGTGCAGGAACGAGCGGTCAAATTCGTCGGCTTCTGCTACCAAGATACTATCTTCACCATTGCCTAGCAACAGGTTGCTGTTGAAATTGTTGGCGATGCCGCCGATGAATGCAGTGGTGTTTTTGCCATTGGCATGAAGGATGTGGGCGACCATAGCGGTAGTGGTGGTCTTACCGTGGGTGCCTGCCACAGCGATGGTGAAATGATGTTCTGAGATTTGCCCTAAAGCCACCGAACGCTTCAAGATAGGAATCCCGCGCTGACGTAAAGCCTCGAATTCCATGAGGTTTTTTGGGATAGCGGGAGTGTAAATAACAATGTCAATGAGGGCTGGCAATAGGTTAGGGTTATCTTCATAATGGATTGCCATGCCCTCATTTTCCAATTGTTTGGTGAGTGGGGAAGGGGTACGGTCGTAACCAGCCACAATGTAGCCAAAGCTGTGGTAATAGCGGGCAAGGGCACTCATGCCGATGCCACCGATGCCTAATAGGTAAACCGTATGTCCTTCTCCGTATTTCATATTATGCTTCTATAGCTTTGATGATTTGATCAACAATGTCGTTGGCTGCGTTCGGACGGGCGAACTTGCCGATGTTGTTACTGAGTTTGTTTTGTAATTCACTATCGTCTTTCAGTCGAAACAGGGTAGGGATGAGTTCCTTCTCCGTGTCGGCATTGCGCACCATGAGAGCAGCTTCTGCATCAACGAGCTGTTGAGCGTTTTTGGTTTGGTGGTCTTCAGCAGCGGTGGGCAGTGGTACGAAGATGACGGGCTTCTGCACCAAAGCCAATTCCGAAATCGACATGGCACCAGCTCGCGAAATGACCACATCAGCCAATCCATAGGCCAAGTCCATGCGATCGATGAAGACGGTGGGCTTCACTTGGTTTTCTAACCCCAAGGACTTCACTTCTTGTTGGGCTTGATCTAAATAGAACTTACCCGTTTGCCAGATGAGTTGCAGGTCGCAGTCCTTGAAAGCAGCGAGTTGGGCGCTGATGCCTTTGTTGATGCCCAAGGCACCTTGGCTACCTCCAACAAGTAGTGCGACGGGTTTCGTCGGGTCGAGGTGGAAGTATTCAGCGGCTTCTTCACGAGTTCCATTAAGGGTGATGTTGGCTCGCAAAGGGTTGCCAGTGAAATGTATCTTTTCAGCTGGAAACCATTGGTCGAGATGGTCGTAAGCTACGCAGATGGCTTTGGCTCTTTTGCCTACATTACGGTTGGTCTTGCCTGGATAAGAATTTTGCTCTTGGATGACGGTAGGGATACGCAAATAGTTGGCACCCATCAAGGTAGGACCGCTGGCAAATCCGCCCACACCTACTACTACATCAGGCTTGAAGCGCTTTAGGATAGCGATAGCGTGGTTGAAACTGCTTGTGAGTTTCAAGGGAAGCAAAAGTGACTTGATGTCTCTTGTCATGCCACTAATCCACAGACCTTCAATCGGATAACCTGCTTTAGGCACACGTTCCATCTCCATGCGGCCTTTCGCTCCGATAAAGAGGATGTCAGCCTTGGGAAATCTTCGTTTCAAGGCATCGGCAATGGCAATAGCGGGAAAAATGTGGCCGCCTGTGCCACCGCCACTAATCACGACTTTCAGATTCTCTTTCATCTTCTATGGTTTCTGTAAGTGCTTGTATTTCTTGTTCTTTGTTCATGGCTTCGTCTTCGATACTGCGAGTGACGCTCAATATCATACCTATGATAAGTCCCGTAGCCATCAATGAGGTACCACCCATACTGACAAAAGGCAAAGGCTGTCCCGTGACGGGCAATAATCCGATGGAAACACCCATGTTGACCATCGCTTGTAGGATGACAAGGAAACCTAGCCCAAATGCCATCAACGAGCCGAAGGTGAGTGGACGCTTGATGACGATACGCAGCACCCTAGTGAAGAGGATAACATAGAGTAGCAGTACGATAACGCCTCCGATGAGCCCATATTCCTCAATGATAATGGCGTAGATGAAATCAGAGTATGGATGGGGCAGAAAATTGCGTTGTTCGCTTTTGCCAGGACCTTTGCCGAAAATTGAACTTGATGCTACGGCGATGTCAGCGTATGTGCGTTGCATGTGTTTGTCATCGAAGGGATCCACTTTCTCCTTGTCTTCGCCCATTGATTTGAGGCGATTCGACCAAGTCTGAATGCGGTTTTGTTTCTCTTTATAAGTCTCGACCTTTTCTCCGATCACCATTTCTTGTTGGGCGGCGCGTCTGTGCTTGTTGTCAATACTGGTCTTAATGGCATCGTAACCTAAATAGGCGGCCATGCCAATGATGCATAATCCAACCAGAGCTAGGAGATGTAAAAACTTTACGCGACCGATGAATAGTAGCACCATGCAGACGGCGACCAAAATGACGGCGGTGGAGAGGTTCTCAGAGAAGATTAAGGCTGCCGTCACCAAGATGGGTAAGGCCAACCTAAGGAGAAAATCCTTGAAATTGTACACCGAACCTTCCATCATAATGAGTTGACGGGCAAGGTAAGTTATGAGGATGATTTTCGCCATTTCGCTGGGCTGGAACGAGAAGCCTCCGACGTTGATGGAACGGCTTGCATCGTTGATGTTGCGTCCGAACACCAGAGTGTAAAGCAATAATGCCAGGCAAGGTATCATCAGTAGCAAGGCGATTTTCGCATAGCGTTTATAATTGATTCTGGAGCCGACAATCATCATGGCAAAGCCGAAGAGCAACATGCCAAGATGTTTCATCAACACCTTGCCAGTGTCGCCTTCATATTTGGAGACCGCCAAGGCACTGGTTGCACTGTAAACGACAATCAGTGAGATGACCCCCAAAATCAGCGCCACGATCCAGATGACTTTGTCACCTCTCATTGTTTTATTGATGACATTCATTTTGCAGGTGGTTAATGGTTTTGGTGAATAGATTGCCACGCTCAATGTAGGTCTCGTCTTCTTTGTCTGATACGCATGCTGGTGAAAACAGCACGATGTCGCTTTGCTTGGCTAAAAATGCAGCTGTTTCAACGGCTTCTTCCAAGTTCCCGACTTCATAGAAATCTTTGATGTCTTTTTGGAATGTTTTTTTTAGGTTTGCGTTGTATTTTCCAATGCAAATCAACACTTTGACCTTCTTTTTGGCGATACTCTTCAGATCTTTAAAGTCTGTGTTACGGTCGTTTCCTCCTGCAATCCAAATGACAGGTTTGACGATATTCTGGAAGGTGAACCATGTGGCATTCACGTTTTCGGCTCTTGAGTCATCATAATACATTACGCCATTGACGGTGGCTATATATTCTTGACGATGACCAATCGTGTTTAGGTCGCTGAGACTCTGTTTGATGCTTTCCTTCCTGATCTGTAAAATCTTGGATGATATGCTAGCGACCATGCTGTTGGGCCTCTTTATTCTCGTGTTAGACACTTCTTCAAAGTAAATCATAATAATGAGTGTGGTTATATAGTTAAATGTTGGTTGTTTTTTTATCTGATTTTGAAGGTAATGAGGGTAAATGCTGCCAAAAGGATGGTGATGATCCAGAAACGGATGGTGATTTTCACTTCATGATGGACAGTATTGTAGCCTTCACCATGTCCTTTGAAGGTGACGGTGCTATTGGGCCATGCCTTCTTGAAGTCACTATATGAGGTCCTGAAATGGTCATGCAAGGGACCTTTCTTCCATATGCGGTGCTTCTTTCCGGTCTTGACGAAATGCTTCACGTCCAAATCGGAAAGGATTTCGAAGAGGAATACGCCACAGAGCAAGGGAAGGAGTAATTCTTTGTGCATGATGATAGCTGACACGGCTATGATTCCTCCAATAGTTAGGCTACCCGTGTCACCCATGAAGATTTGGGCAGGGAAGGAATTGAACCACAAGAAACCGACTAGAGCTCCCACAAAGGCAGCAAGGAAGACGACAAGCTCTTCACTTCCAGGAATATACATCAAATTGAGGTAACTAGCTGTCTTGGCATTACTGGAAATGTAGGCCAATAATAACATAGTCAAGCCAATGATGGCAGAATTGCCTGATGCCATGCCATCCATGCCGTCGTTGAGATTGGAACCATTCGATACGGCTGCCACAACGAATATGGTCAACAGCACGAGGAAAACCCAAGCCAAGTTGTACATCCATTTTGGGCCAGCCCAGCGGAATAGATTGGCATAGTTGAGGTCGTGGCTTTTTACAAAGGGAATTGTGGTTCGTGTGGATTTCACGTCAGGGCTTTTCATCACTATTTCCTTGTTGTCTTCAATCTTCAACTCTACTTTTTCGTTGATTTGTACTACAGGGCTGAAACGCAAGGTCAGACCAACGATGAGGCCAAGTAGAATTTGACCAGCGAGTTTTGTCCTAGGTTTTATGCCGTCTTTGTTGTGCTTAAAGGTCTTTGTATAATCATCAGCGAAACCCAAAAGGCCGAGGATCAATGTTGTAGCAATCATTAAAAGGGTGTAAACGCTGTGCAATTTGCTGACAAGCAACACGGGCACCAAAATGGACGTGATGATGATGACACCTCCCATCGTTGGGACGCCGACTTTCTTTGTGTTATATGGGTCAATAGATGCATCACGTTGTGTCTCGATAACTTTTTTACGTTTTAACATCTTGATAAAATAGTTTCCGAACCATACAGAAACTATGAGGGCAATGATGATGGCTGCAGCTGCGCGGAATGTGACGTAATTGAATACACCTGCCCCAGGGAAATTGTGTTGATGTAAATAATTGAACAGATAGTATAGCATCAGTAAGCCTCCTTAAAAGCTTCCGACAAGACTTCCTTGTCGTCAAAATGGTTCTTTACTCCGTTGATTTCTTGATAGTTTTCATGTCCTTTGCCCGCCAATAGGATAATGTCGCCTTTTTTTGCTAGAGCCACAGCAGTGCGGATGGCTTCGCGGCGGTTGGTGATGCTTAGCACTTTGGCTTTGTCTTCATCCGTTATGCCAGTTTTCATCTGTTGGATGATTTCATCAGGGTTTTCGTTGCGAGGGTTGTCACTGGTGAGTATGACTTTGTCGCTCAGTCTTACGGCAACGGCAGCCATTTCGGGTCGTTTGGAAGTGTCACGGTTGCCACCACAGCCCACAACAGTGATAAGCGTTTCTTTATGGCAGCGTACCTCGTTGATGGTTACAAGCACGTTTTCCAAGGCGTCTGGAGTGTGTGCGTAGTCAACGATACCGACAATGCCGTTTTCGGAGTGAACCATGTCGAATCGACCATTGGCTCCGTGCAATTTGCTGATTTCAACCAATAGTTCTTCTTTGTTAAAACCAAGGGCAATCGCTGCACCATAAATGGCCAACAGGTTACTGGCATTGAAACCTCCGACGAGTTGGGTGAACACTTCCGTGCCGTTCACTTTGAGCTGCATGCCGTCAAAATGGCTCTCCATGATGATGCCTTTGAAGTCAGCATCGTGCTTTAGGGCATAGCTCAGCTTTTTGGCTTTGGTGTTTTGCAGCATGAAAGCTCCGTTTTTGTCGTCGATGTTGGTGAGGGCAAAGGCGGTCTGCGGCAGGTTGTCGAAGAATTTTTTCTTAGCATTACGATAATTTGCCATTGTCTTGTGGTAATCCAAATGGTCGTGGGTGAGATTGGTGAAAATGCCGCCAGCAAAATGAAGTCCAGCAATGCGATCTTGAGCCACACTGTGTGAGCTCACCTCCATGAAGGCGTATTCACATCCATTCTCCACCATTTGTTGCAACAAAGTGTTCATCTCAATAGGGTCGGGAGTGGTGTGAGTTGAAGGGAATACTTCTCGTTTGATGATGTTCTCAATGGTGGAGAGCAGGCCACAGTTGTAGCCCGCATCAGTGAATAGCCTATATAATAAGGTGGCGATGGTAGTCTTACCATTAGTGCCTGTTACGCCAACCAGTTTTAGTCTCTCAGATGGGTTCCCAAAGAAGTTGGAGGCGCCAACACCCAAAACGTAGGCAGAGTTGTCCACCATTACATAAGTGATTTTTTCGGCTTTCTTCTGAGGCATTTTTTCGCCTACAATGGCAATCGCACCTTGTTCGATAGCTTTGTCGATGTAGTCATGACCGTCAACTTGTGTACCTTTCACGGCAAAAAACAGCGTGCCAGGTTTGACCTTGCGGGAATCGAATGTAATGTCAAGGATGTCCAAATCCTTGTTGCCTACAATTTCCAATAGGTTGCAATTGACCAATATGTCTTTGAGTTTCATTTCTTTTCCAGTTTTAAGTGAATGACAGTGTTGGCTTTGAGGGTGTCACCCGCGTTCAGTGATTGCTCCTTGACCGTTCCTTGTCCATTGAATTCTGTCTTGATACCCATGTTTTCAAGGAGGTAGACGGCATCGGTAACATCCATTCCAATCACGTTGGGAATCGTGTTGCTTTTTAACTGGGCTTCGTGTATACTGATTTGTCCACTCTCTGTGCTTTCAACAGTGACCCAGTCGCCATTGATGGCAAAGTCGTTGAAATCTTTGGATATGCTAGTTAGGTAGCTCGTTTCCTTCTCATGACGCGCCAAGATAGGTCCCCATGAGTGATTGTTTTGTGTCGTAATGGTGTCATCTTCTTGTGTGCCGATGCGAGTGGCATATACCTTTTCAGCAATCTCCCTGAATCCAGGAGCTGAAACACCACCTGCTGCCCATTTTGCACCTCGGGCACGGCTCACCATGACAATGCAGCTGTAGCGAGGTTTGTCGGTGGGGAAGTAGCCGACAAAGGTTGTGTTATATAGTTTGCGGCCGATGCCTGGTTCATGGTAGGCATAGCCCATTACCTTGTCATAATATTGCGCCGTGCCGGTTTTGCCAGCCACGCTAACCACACAGTCGGTAAACTGACGTCTGGCCGTGCCTCTGATGGCTACACCTTCCAGCATGGTTTGAAGCTTTTCGATAGACTCTGGAGAAGCGATGTGCTCGTTGATAACAATAGGGTCATATTTTTCTATGGTTTGGTTGCCACGACGTATCTCAGTAACGAATTGTGGTTTCATCATACGTCCACCATTGGCGATGGCGTTATAAAGCGTGAGGAGCTGCATAGGCGTGACATTCACTTCGTAACCAATCGACATCCAAGGTAATGACACGTTAGACCATAACTTTCTGCCATCTTTGGTTTTGTCATTAGGATGCTTGATGACGGGCTGGGCTTCGCCTGCAATACCAGTGCCGATTTTCTTGTTCAAGCCTAAGGCATAAAGTCCGTCAACATATTTTTCTGGATGGGCGGCAAAGGCTTTGGTGATAAGTACCGCAGTTCCCTTGTTTGATGACTGTTCAATGACCTCCTGCACCGTACAGATACCGCCTCTTGCAAAGCTGTGGTCGTCTTTCATCACGCGATTCGAGAACTTAATAGGACCTGTTCCGATGTTTACCAAGTCGGTGAGTTTGGTGTTTTCATTATGGTTGAGCAAGACAACCATTGAGGCAATCTTGAACACCGAACCTGGTTCGTAACGTTCGGTGAGGGCGACATTGTACGACTCCTCGTATTTTCCAGTCTCATGGTTGAGTCTCAAGTTGGCCAACGCTTTTACATAGCCGGTTTCTACATCCATTAGGATGGCGCAACCTTGTTCAGCCTTGTTGGTAGTCAAGGTGTTGTTGAGGGCACTTTCCACGATGTCCTGCAGTTTAATGTCGAAAGTGGTGATGACATCATCGCCGTTTTTCGCATCGGTATCGTCGTCAGAGTTGACGGGTATCCAATCTCCGTGGTGGATTCTTCTCACCAATTGACGACCGTTCTGTCCTTTGAGGAAATCATTATAGGCACCTTCAATGCCAAAGTAGTATCCCTTGTCTTCATTGGCCATTCCTAACATGAGACTGGCGAGTTCTTTATAGGGGTGCTCACGCCTGATTTTCTTTTCATAGATGATGCCACCTTTGTAGATGCCTCGATTGAAGATGACAAAGTTCTGCATCTGACGCAGTTCGGTCTGAGTGATGTTCAATGCGATTTTATAGTGACGGTTCTTTTTGGCCTTGCCTTCGGCAAAGAAAGCTTTCCATTGAGCGGCATTTCTCTTTGGGAATAAATCAGCCATTTGGAGACAAAGCGAATCGATGTTTTGTGCGAAAAAGGCCGAGTCGACAGCCTTGTAGTCGAAGAAGACATCATAAAGAGGTATAGTGGTAGCCATCAATTGTCCATCGCTTGAGAAGATGTTGCCACGAGACGCCTCTAACGTTTTGACGCGGTATTCGCGTTGTTCGGCACGTTCGAGGAGCTCCGAGTTGTCTTTGGTCTGCATCAAGATGATTTTTACGATGATGGCGATGCCAAAAACAAGGACGAGGAGATACACCAGATATGTCTTCATCAAGGTGTCGGTTCTTGGATCTGTTTTCATTGCTCCTCCGTTTTTACAGTTTCAACGTTCATGTTGATTCGTTTTAAGGGTTCTGTGGCTTCTTTCAGGCCAGTGCCCGTCAGTCTTTTGACCAAAACGGATTGTTTCGAAGCATCCATAATGGCTGATTTCAATTGGACATATTCCACTTGAAGGTCGTTCAGGCGCTTTGATGTCTTTGTCAGTTCACGGTTCCTTTCTTCGGCGATATAAGTATTGGTGATGATGGCCATGAGCAACACGGTGACATAGACCATGAAGGGGAACTGCTTGCTGAATTTTTCCCTTACGAGGAACATGCCGCCCAAAACCGACATCACATTTTTCCCACCTTTCTTTTTCTTCTTTTCTTTGCCTTTCTGCTCTTCCATGTCTTATTTCCTTTCTGCGATTCTGAGTTTGGCGCTACGAGCCCTACTGTTACTTTCGTTCTCCTCGTCAGAAGGGACAATGGGCTTGCGCGTGATGATTTGGTAGGGGGTTAAAAGATTCCCGAAGAAATCTTTTTCTTCCTTACCTTCGGCGTTGCCAGTCTTCATGAAGTTTTTCACAAGACGGTCTTCAAGCGAATGGTATGATATCACTACGAGACGGCCTCCAGTTTTCAACACCTCGGGGCATTGCGAGAGAAAGGCACTGAGGGCTTCAAGTTCTTGGTTGACCTCAATGCGCAAGGCTTGGAAAAGTTGGGCCAATACTTTGTTTTCCTTGCCTCGTGGCAGACGACGTTGTACGGCAGCTTTCAATTGTTCCGTGGTCTCGATGGGCTCAACCTCACGTGCCATGATGATGTCGGAAGCAATGAGTTGGGGTTGTTGCATCTCACCGTATAGGCGAAGGATGCGTGTCAGGGCGGTGTGGTCGTAAGTGTTTACCACAGTTGCGGCATCGTTGGGTGTCATTTGGCTCATACGCATGTCCAATGGCCCGTCGAAGCGAGTGGAGAATCCTTTTTCAGGCGTGTCAAACTGGTGCGACGAAACACCTAAATCAACGATGACGCCGTCAATCCTACCACCGTGATAGAGTTGAATGAAGTTCTTGAAATACTTGAAGTTTTGGGGGATGAAGGTAAAACGCTCGTCCTCAAAAACATTGTTTGCAGCGTCCTCGTCTTGGTCGAAAGCGTAAAGATGTCCGGTTGTGAGACGGTCAAGGATGGCGCGAGAATGGCCTCCTCCGCCAAAAGTAACGTCAGCATATACGCCTTCGGGGTTGATGTTCAGGCCCCCGATGCATTCTTTCAACATGACCGGATTGTGATACATTTTTCACCCCTCCTTATTTAATGTTTTCGCTAAGCAATTTGAAGAAGACTTCGTCGTCGAGTTCGTTGATGGACTGCTCGTAAAGGTCTTTGTCCCAGATTTCCATCTTCGTTGTGACAGCCGTGATGATGATATCCTTGGCGAGCGAGCCTTTCTCAATCAAGTCTTTTGGAATTTGTAATCGACCACTGCCGTCGAGTTTCACGAAACGTGCGCCACTGTTGTATTTGCGCATCACGGCTTCTTCGCTTACATTGAATTGACTGAATTTGGCGCGCAGTTGGTCTTGTACCTCGTACCAGTCCTTCTTGGTGTAGAGCTCAAGGCAGTGGGCATGCAATCCGGGGCGAAGGATAAAGCCTTCCTCAGCTTCACTGCCCAATTGCTCCGTGAATTCGCTGGGGACCAAAACACGTCCCTTTGAGTCCAGTTTGCAATTATGATGTCCTACCAAATAGCTCATTTTCGTATCGGCGATTTATTCAGCTGCAAAGATAGACACTTTTTCCCATTTCTCACCACTTTTCTACACAATATTTTCCTAGTAGTTTTCAACAAAAAGTGTTGATAACTTTGTTCGTATCATGTTTATAACAGTGTAAACAAATTGTGGTCCAGTAAAAAATGTTATGTTGAAATGTGGACTTTTATTTTTTTTTAGGGCGTTTTTCTACGGAAATTTGGGCTTCCATTTTTCTTTTTACTATTTTTGCCGATTGTAGAGAATTTGTCGACGATGGAAACGGAACAAAACAATCTGATTGACCTTAGGAAAATCTTTACGGCCAAGGTGCCCAAGTTGATGAAATACATGCCCGACTGGTTGTTTCGCAAGATTCAACGGTTGTTGCATGAGGATGACATCAATGAGATCTTGACCAAGTATGCCGACAAGGAAGGTCTCGATTTCATCAACGCGGTGGTGGCCGATTTTAACCTTGATTTGGTGCTTGAGGGTGTTGACAACTTAATGGCTAGCGATCGTGTTTTGGTGGCTTCCAACCATCCTTTGGGAGGTCTTGATGGCATAGCACTCATTGGTGCGGTAGGCAATCATAGGGGGGAGACTCTGACCCCTGTCAACGACTTTCTGATGTTCGTGAAGAACCTGCGTCCTATTTTCATCCCAGTCAGTAAAGTTGGTAGTGCTACGGCCAACCGTGAAGAGAGTTTGAAACTCTTTAACGAGACCTTTGCTGGTGATGCCACGATTTGCTATTTTCCTTTCGGTTTATGTTCACGCAAGACTAAGGATGGAAAAATCATGGACCTTGAGTGGAAAAAGACTTTTGTCACCAAATCCAAAGCTTATCAGCGCGACATTGTTCCAGTACACATCGAAGGCCGCAACTCAAACTTCTTCTACAACCTTGCGAGACTTCGTAAGCGTTTGGGAATCAAGGTGAATATAGAGATGGCTTTCTTGGTCGATGAGTTCTTTAAACAACGCAACAAACAGCTAACCATCTCTTTTGGCAAGCCCATTCCATATCAGACGTTTGACCGCCGTTTTACAGATACTCAATGGGCAGAGAAGCTTCGTACTTTTTCCTATCAATTGCCGAAGGATGTCAACCAGGTTTTTGATCCTGATAAAGAATACAAGATATGATGAAAGATATTATTGCACCGGTACCAGTTGATGCCATCATGGAAGAACTGACCGAGGAGAAATTTTTCCGAAAAACCAATAATGGGGGAAATGAGATTTATGTGCTGACGGCGCACGAATCGCCCAATATCATGCGCGAGATTGGTCGCCTGCGCGAGATCAGTTTCCGTGACTCAGGTGGTGGCACGGGTCTTGACTGCGACATTGACGAGTTCGACACCCGTAAGGAGAATTTCTTCTATCAACTCATCGTTTGGAATCCCACTGACCGCGCTATCGTGGGAGGCTACCGTTTCCTGCTTTGCGACCACCTTCCCGTCGATGCCAATGGTCAAGTGGATACCCCTACTAGTGAGTTGTTTCTCTATTCGGAAAAGTTTGTGAAGGAATATCTGCCCTATACCATCGAATTGGGCCGTTCGTTTGTACAGCCCAACTATCAGCCTTCCAAGAGTTTGGCAAAAGGTATGTATTCTTTGGACAACCTTTGGGACGGTTTGGGTTCGCTCATCGATATCTATCCCGAAGCGAAGTATTATTTTGGCAAGGTGACCATGTATCCTCAACTGGAACGCACTTCGCGCGACATGATTCTTTATTTCATGCAGAACCAATTTCCTGACAAGGACCATTTAGTCACGGTAAGGCCTGAGCTGAACCTGCCTATCCTCACCGACCCTGAATGGCTTGCGAGCATCTTCAACGCCGACAATTATCGCGACAACTATAAGATTTTAGTGAAGTTGGTGCGTGAGCGTGGTGCCGCTGTGCCGCCTCTGGTCAATGCTTATATGAATCTCTCACCTACCTTGCGTTCGTTTGGTACCGCCCTTAATCCAGGCTTCGGCAAAGTGGAAGAGACGGGCATTCTGGTGACCATCAGCGATATGTTTGAGGAAAAGGTGAAGCGCCATCTTACTTACGATAAAGACGATATTCCCTCTCACTTGATTCAAATTAAATAATTTGCCATGGACATCAGGAAAGCCGATTTTTTGATGAGCAATACCCGCTTCGAGTTTTTGCCGAACGATAATATTCCGGAATATGCGTTTATCGGTCGCTCGAATGTGGGCAAGTCCTCCTTGATTAACATGTTGGTGCAGCGTAAAGGGTTGGCCAAAACTTCTTCAGTGCCAGGCAAGACAGTGGCTATCAATCATTTCATTGTCAATGATGCATGGTATCTTGTTGACCTGCCAGGTTATGGCTATGCGCAACACTCCAAGAAAACTCGTGAACAGTGGCGTGTGATGATTAATAACTACATATCCCGTCGTCGAAACTTGGTTTGCACTTTTGTGTTAGTTGACTCTCGCATTGAGCCTCAAAATAATGATTTGGGATTCGTGGAATGGTTGGGAGAGAACCAAGTACCTTTTTGTATCGTTTTCACAAAATCCGACAAGGTGTCAAAAATGGAGCTGGAAAGGAACGTGACAGCTTTCAAGGAAAAGTTGTTGGAGAATTGGGAAGAACTTCCACCTATCTTTATCACCTCGGCGGAGAAGAAAACAGGTCGTGACGAAGTACTGGATTATATTGAGCAGCAGAACAATGAGATCGCAGATTTACTCAACAAGAAAAAGTAACTACAATTAACCTCAATATTCACTAAAAACTACATCGTTATGGGAATGTTAATTTCAATCCTGATTGGCGCTCTGGCAGGTATTATCGCCGGTAAAATCATGAACTACGGCCTCGGCTTGATTTGGGCTATCATCGTCGGTGTTGTTGGCGGTTTTTTGGGCAGCTGGATTTTCAGCATCATCGGTCTTCCCGCCAGCGATTCCTTCTGGGGCCAACTTCTCGTCGGCATCGTTGGTGCCGTGGTACTTCTATGGGCTGTTTCTAGGATTAAGAAGAAATAAGCTCAGAGAATGGTTTAAGCTAAAAGCGGAACTCATGTCACTCATAGTTCCGCTTTTTTGTGCTATCTGAAATACACCCTCGTTATCCCTGTACCACCAGTTTCCAAGGAGGCATCACAGAAACGTTCCACTTCGCGAATATGGCTGAGTTTTTCGCGAATGAGTTTGCGCAGGATGCCGTTGCCTTTGCCATGCAATATACTTACTTCCTTGATGCTCAATAGTTTGGCTTCATCCAAATACTTGTCTACGATATCTAAGGCTTCTTCGGCCCGTTTGCCGCGCACGTCTAAGGTAAGATTGAAGTGCTCGGCTTTCTCGCTGAGGTCGGTGGCAATGCCTTTTTGCCAGTTGCGCTGTGTCTTTCGGGCTTCAGCGCGGCTCACCTTGCGGAGCTTGTCGGGACTGGTGCGCAGGCGGATGCTGTCGAAGAGGATGGTGGCATCGGTGTCACTGATAGCCAAAATCTCGCCCACCACCTGCATGTCGTCGATGCAGACAGTGTCGCCCACCTTCAGCACCACTTCGGCCTCTTCCTTCTTTTTTTGTTCGGCCACTTCCTTGGCTTTCTGTGCTATCTCTTCCTTGGTCTTTTCAAGGTTCTGCCGGATTTTCTTGGTCTTGGTCTTCTCAGCTTGAGCCTCTTTAATCTCCTTGATGGTACGCTCAATTTGGCTGTTGGCTTTTTGTATCAGCTCTTGTGCCTCTGCGGCGGCATCGCGTAGGTATTGCTTCTTCTTGCCTTCGAGTTCGGCGAGCAAACCTTTGTATTTCTCTACCACCTCAGTCAGCAGTTGATCGGCAATGCGCAGTTCTTGTTCCTTCTTGCGGATGGCTTTCTTGTCGACTTCAAGTTGTTGTAGTTGTTTCTCGAATTTGAGGTGTTGGTCACCTGTAATGTTGGCGGCATCGTCGAGGATCTGCCTCGGGAAACCAATTTTCTTGGCAATTTCGAAGGCAAATGATGAGCCAGGCTTGCCAGTCACCATGATGTACATGGGTTGCATAAACTTGGTGTCGAACAGCATGGCACCGTTGATGATGCCCTCGTGGTTGTCGGCCAGGAGTTTTAAATTGGCATAGTGAGTGGTGACCATGCCGAAGGCCTGTTTCTTGTTGAGCTCAAGGAGGATGGCTTCAGCGATGGCACCACCTAGCTGGGGTTCGGTACCCGTGCCGAACTCGTCGATGAGGAAGAGGGTCTTGCCGTCGGCATGTTCCAAGAGAGCCTTCATATTAATAAGGTGTGAACTATAAGTGGAGAGGTCGTCGAGGATAGACTGCTCGTCGCCGATGTCAATGAAGAGGCTCTCGAAAAGACCGCATTGTGAGTCGATGCGCATGGGAGACATGAGGCCACATTGCAGCATGTATTGAAGCAGGCCTGTAGTCTTCAGACAGACCGACTTGCCGCCCGCATTCGGACCACTGATGACAAGGATGCGCTCCTTCTCATTGAGCTGTAAATCCAAGGGGACGACTTGTTTACCTTGTGCCTTCAGTTTCTGTTCCAAAAGAGGATGGCGTGCTTGCTGCCAATTAATACAAGGTGTATCTTTGATTTCAGGCTTCACGCCGCCGATTTCGTTAGCCAACAGTGCCTTGGCGCGGATGAAGTCGAGTTTGCCGAGCAGAAGCCAGGCTTTGCGAAGATCGGAAAGATATGGCCTTAACAGTCGGGTGAATGCCAGCAAGATGCGGTGAATCTCACGGCGTTCAGCATATTCTAGTTCCTTGATTTCATTGGAGGTGTCAAAGATTTCAGCAGGTTCGATATAGACGGTCTGCCCCGTGGCCGACTCGTCATGGATGAAGCCTCGAATGGCACGTTTGTCTCCCGCTTTGACGGGAATGACCAACCTACCGTCGCGGACGGTAAGCTCCGCTTTTTGGTCAACCCAACCCGCGATTTTGGCATCGCCCATGATTTGTCGAATGCGCTTCTCGATGCCACCTTGCTTGCGACGTATGCTTTGGCGGATCTCCAGTAGTTCGGTAGAGGCATTGTCGGGAATCTCTCCTTTGTCGTCAACGAGCCGGTTGACTTCAGTGAAGATGCTACGTTCGATGAAGATGTTCTCGATCAGTGACTTGATTCTAGGTGTGGCGTTGGAGTTCTCTGAGTGACCGTAACGCAGTATGGCTTCGATGACGTTCAGCGAAGGTTTCAGTGCGAAGAGGTCTTCTACATTGAGGCAGGTGCCGTCGATTTGGATACGGTGAAAAGCCTCGCGTAGGTCATGAAAATCGCGCATGGGGAAGGGCACACCCGATTGAAGCAGGCCGATGAATTCTTCGGTTTGTTCTAGGCTTTTGAGTATGTGAGCTCTATCGGTCGAAAAGGCCATGGCTTCCGCTTGCTCCAAGCCCATCTGGCTGATACAATGGTCAAAGAGCATCTGGCGGATGCTGGAAAAGCCTATTTTTTGTTCGAAGTTGGTTGGGTAAATCACGGATTGAGCATTTTGAGGCGCAAAAATACACAAAAAAACTGAATGAAAAAGAACCTCTCTGTCCATGTCATTCCTTTGGGAATCTATGGATAGAGAGGTTCTTTTGCGTATACTTCCCAAAAGCCTTACAGGCTCAATTCATACATATAACCGTGATACTGCAAGGAACCAGTGATGTCGGGGAAGAAGATGCTGTTGGGGTGTTCCACATTCGACAGGACGAGGTTCTCCATGGTGATGGTCTTGGTGCCGTCGGGATTATTGACGACCCTCATGGTACCACTCTTGGCGACATAGCCTGTTTGGGGCTGGAAAGTCCAGAAGTCGCCATCGAGGGCCACGTGGACGCAAGGCAGGATGGGTAGATATGGTGTGCCGATGTAGCCGAGGGTATACTCGCCCTCAACACTTTGTCCGCCTCGATAGCTGACGATGAAGAAACGCTTGCGGTTGGCCGACATGAAAAGCATCGATTTGATGTCGAGACCCAGTGAGCTCAAGCCGTTCAAAGCGGTGACGCCTGCCAGTCCGATGGGACTTTCGATGTTTCCGATTCTAAACTTGTTGTCCGCATTAAAGGTGTAGGGCGGCAGCGTACCGTTGAAGTTCAAAGCCAACTGTACGGTTTGGCCGTTGTTATTGGCACCTATGCTTTGTGACAAAATGACAGAGTAGATACCGTTGTTTTCGGTGACGGAGAGTAGACCGTTCATCCAATAATAGGTGTCGCCATAGAACAGGGTGTCGGCACCCATGATGAAAGGCAGTTCACCGAGGTTGAATTCGTGGAAGCCGACCACGGTGGGGACGGGATCTTTCGTGTTGTTGCCCATCGTATAGGTGCCGGGGACGACGTCACCGTTGAAGATGATGGCGATGCCTTCGTTGTCGGAGGCGGTCATCTCCTTGGAGGCAAGGACGATGGCATTCTTTTGTCCATACTTGACGACTTTAGCGGTGACGATATTGTCGGTGTTGTTGCCGACGGTCAGTGCTCCAGCTTGCACCTCAGGGGTTACGTTGCTGTTGCCATTGTTTCCATTGTTGTTGTCTTTACAACTGGTGCCAATTAGTGCAAGGCTGCAGAGGAGCACCAAACTAAAAAATACTTTCTTCATGACGATTAGGTTTTTTAAATGTTCTTTGTTCCATAACAAATATAGAATGCAAAAATTGTGCCGATTCGCTTATATATTTAGCCTCAATTGTATTTCTTCCACCTGTTTTTTCAGCTTCTGCACGGTCAGCATCAGTTCTTCTTCACGGAAGCGGTTCTCACGTTGTTCTGGCATTTCTGCGCTGATGTAGTGCACAAATTTCCACACCTCTTTAATATCGGCGGTGGGCAAATCATAAGGATGATAAAGTGGATTGAGCGAACTGAGTGTGAGTTTGTTCTCGTGCTCGATTTTGTTTTCCACGATCTTGAAAACGATGCCATCATCCTGTGTAAGGACAATGTAAGGTTGACCGCTGCGGATGTAGGTCCAGTCGACGACATACTCTCCGGTGACGTAGGAACCATCAGGGATGGGCAGCATTGAGTCACCGCTGATTTGGAAAGTGCGATACTTGCGGTCGCGCGAGAGGAAAGGCATGGTGAATGTCGGCAACACCTTGATATATTCGGGGTCGGCGAAGCCTGTGGCATAGCCAGCCTTAGCCTTTTCGGTGACGAGTTCGATGTTCTCGTTGTTGTCGGTGTTGACAGTGGTGGCCAGCACGCGTAAGTTGCTGCCTTTCAGATGCACATCGTAGCCTCGCTCCAACTGGGTGAGTTGGATAGGACTGATGCTACTCAGATCGACCTTTACTAAGGTGTCGATGGCGATGCCGAAATACTTG
>JAEEGL013193482.1_pt1 | contig 27068 bp, 11 predicted proteins | sample 9134231 | NCBI WGS metagenome assembly JAEEGL01 (sample SAMN16246548, study PRJNA631951) | gut metagenome | biome: gut microbiome; feature: rumen; material: fiber-attached | host: Bos | place: Iran: Karaj | collected 2018-10 | reverse complement strand
GAGGAGGGACTGACGTTCAATCAGGCTATGGAGCTGGTGCGTGCCTCTTCGCTCTATACCGTACATACGCCAGTGCCTGCCGGTCACGACTACTTCGACGAGGACCTGTTCGGCAAATATATGGGTAGCTATCCCGAGAAACTGGGCATTACGTGGGATGAGTTCATCGGTATGGGACGCACCAACCCTGACGACAAGGGTGAGAAGTTCTGTATGTCGACCTTCGCCTGCAACACCTGCCAAGAGGTCAACGGTGTGTCGAAGCTGCACGGCTGGGTGTCGCAGAAGATGTTCTCGAGTATTTGGAACGGTTATTATCCTGAGGAGAACCACGTGGGCTATGTCACTAATGGTGTGCATTTGCCCACTTGGGTGGCTACGGGGTGGCTGACGAATATCTACGAAAAATACCTGGATTCGGCGCTGATGTCCGACCAGTCGAATGAGGAACGGTGGAAAGGCATCTATGACTGCCCCGACGAGGAGCTGTGGAAGACGCGCCTAATCATGAAAAAGAACCTGGTGTTCTATATCGAGAAGCAGTTCCGCGCCACATGGCTGAAGAACCAGAACGACCCACAGCGCATCACCAAGATGTCGGAACGCTTCAATCCCAATGCGCTGATCATCGGCTTCTGCCGTCGCTTTGCTACGTACAAGCGTGCACATCTGCTGTTTACTGATCTCGACCGCCTGAGCCGCATAGTGAACAATCACGAGCGGCCAGTGGTGTTCCTGTTTGCCGGCAAGGCCCATTCTGCCGATGGTGCCGGACAGGGACTGATCAAGAGAATCTATGAAATATCACAACGTGACGAGTTTCAGGGGAAGGTCATCTTCGTGGAGGACTACGACTTCCTGCTGGCCCGTCGTCTCGTCTCTGGTGTCGACATTTGGATGAATACACCGACACGTCCACTCGAGGCATCAGGAACCTCTGGCGAGAAGGCAGAGATGAACGGTGTCGTCAACCTCAGCGTCAAGGACGGCTGGTGGCTCGAGGGCTACCGCGAGGGTGCCGGCTGGGCACTCACTGAGAAGCGTACCTACCAGAACCAAGAGTATCAGGACCGTCTTGATGCCGCCACCATCTACTCGTTGCTCGAGAATGAAATTATACCTCTTTATTATAATAAGGACAAGAAGACAGGTATCTCAAAGGGCTGGTGCCGGGTCATCAAGAACTCGATAGCTCAGATAGCACCTCACTACACCATGAAGCGCCAGCTGGACGACTACTATAGCAAGTTCTATGAGAAGGAAGCTAAGCGCTTCAAGGAACTGTCGAAGGACGGCTATCGTCTGGCCAAGGATATTGCCCAGTGGAAGGAAGCCGTTGCCGAACGTTGGGACAGTATCAGTGTTGTCAGCAGCGAGTGGGATGTGCCAGCAACCGGAGAGATTACCGGTCAGGAGTATAAGGTCAGGTACGTCATCAACGAGCAGGGGCTTGACGATGCCATCGGACTGGAGAAGGTCAACCTGGCTGTCGACAAGAACGGCGAGGAGCATGTGTTCTCCGTCCAGCCTTTCACGGTGGTGTCGCATGAGGGAAACAACTATACCTTTGAGGCTACGCTGAAACCACGACAGTCTGGACAGTACAAGAGTGCGATACGTATGTATCCCAAGAACAAGCACCTGCCTCACCGTCAGGACTTCTGCTATGTGAAGTGGTTGGAACTCCCGGATTTAAAGTAAAGCAAACGCGGATGACCCTTATGGGACAATGAGCAGTAAGCCCCTACCGAAGGGGCTTACTTCATTTTCATGCCGATGTTGTACATGATGAAGCCGTAGATGTCGGCCTGCTCCTCAAGAACCTTGGCCAGGGGCTTGCCACCGCCATGGCCTGCCTTGGTATCGATACGGATGAGTACGGGATTGGACCCCTGGTGACACTCCTGCAGGGTGGCTGCGAACTTGAACGAGTGGGCAGGTACCACACGGTCGTCATGATCGGCAGTAGTAACAAGGGTAGCAGGGTAGGAGGTGCCGGGCTTGAGGTTGTGCAGGGGCGAATAGGCACGCAGGTATTCGAACATCTCCTTGGAGTCCTCGCTGGTGCCGTAGTCAGACGCCCAGTTCCAGCCGATGGTGAATTTGTGGTAGCGCAGCATGTCCATGACACCTACCTGTGGGATGGCCACGCGGAACAGGTCAGGGCGCTGTGTCATACAGGCGCCGACAAGCAGTCCCCCATTAGAACCGCCCACGATGGCAATCTTGTCCTTGTCGGTATAGCCTTGACTGATGAGCCACTCGGCGGCACCGATGAAGTCGTCGAAGACATTCTGCTTCTGCTGCTTCGTACCTGCCTGGTGCCACTCTTCACCATACTCACCACCCCCACGTAGCGTTACTTGAGCGTATATGCCGCCCTGCTCGAGGAAAGGAATACGCATAGCAGAGAACGACGGACCGAGAGAAATATTGAATCCGCCATAGCCATAGAGGAAGACCGGACGGGGACTTTGGACTTTATGATCGGCTTTGTCCTTCTTGTAAGTCAGGAACATGGGGATGCGCGTGCCGTCCTTACTTTGGAAGAAAACCTGCTTGGAGACGTAGTCTTTGGGGTTGAACTTCACCTGTGGCTGGGTGTAGAGCGTGCTCTCGCCAGAGTCCATGTCGTAGCGGTAGATGGTTCCGGGCTGGGTGAACGATGTAAAGGTATAGAAGCACTCAGGCTCCTTCTCGTCGCCGGTAAACCCCACGCTGCCTACAGAGGGCAGTAGAATCTCCCGTATTTGCCTGCCGTCAAGACCATAGAGGTAGGCATGGTCGGAGGCATCCTGGCTGTAGGTCAGGATGAGCTGGTTGTTGATAACCTGTGCCCCGTCGAGCACGTTCCTCTGCTCGGCTATCAGCTCCTGCCAGTCGTTCACGCCGGGATGGTGTATGTCAGCAGTCATGATACGGCACTTGGGAGCTCCATAGTTTGTCAACAGGAAGATACGGTCGCCTTCCGTGTGGATAGGGGCGTAGCGGTACTCCATGTCAGACGTCATCTGCAGGAACTGACTGCCGGGCTGGCGCAGGTCACGCACGAAGAGGTTATTGCCTGATCCCGCCCCGTCCTCATAGAGGAACATCATCGTCTCCTCCCTGTTGACGCTGCAGATGTAGAAACGCTTCGGGTAGGCCGGATTCTGGTAAAAGAGCACGTCCTCGCTCTGAGGCGTGCCAATCTTATGGTAGTAAATCTTATGTCCCTCGTTGACGTTCGAGAATTCCTTGCCCTTCACCGGGGCGTCATAGGCGCTATAGTAGAAACCGTCGCCCTGCCAGGCAGCGCCTGAGAACTTGGCCCACTCTATATGGTCGCCAGTCAGCTGGCCGTTCTTGAGGTCAATGACAAAGAATTCCTCCCAATCAGAGCCGCTACGCGAGACAGAGTAAGCGGCGTACTTGCCATTGTTCGAGAAGTAGACCCCCTTGAGGGCCACCGTGCCGTCCGTGCTGAGCTTGTTGGGGTCAAGGAAGACACGTGCCTCGCCGTCCAGCTGGTCCTTGACATATAGCACACTCTGGTTCTGCAGACCGTCGTTCCTATAGAAATACCACTTGCCGTGCCGCTTCCGGGGGGCACCAACCTTCTCGTAGTTAGCCAGCTCAGTCAGGCGCTTGAGCAGCTTCGTACGGAATGGAATCTTTTGCAGGTAGGCGTTGGTGACCTTGTTCTCAGCCTCTACCCATGCCGCCGTCTGGGCGCTGGTGTCGTTCTCGAGCCAGCGGTAGGGATCTGCTACCTGGGTGCCGAAATAGTTATCTACTGTGCCGTCCTTCACGGCTTTCGGGTACTTCAGAGCTTGCGCCGTTGCGCATGTTGTGGCTACTGCTGCCATGGCAATTACAATGCTTCTTTTCATTTCTTTGCTGATTTTTGCTGCAAAGATACAAAAAAGTTCAGAGTTTTGCGCTTAAAGTTAACAGATTATTTGTAACTTTGCAAACATAAACGCATAGAGCATATGGATCATATCAAACGAATCGTACTGACTGGCGGCCCTTGCGCCGGCAAGACTACGGCACTGGTGCGCATAGTCGACCACTTCTCCAATCTGGGCTTCAAGGTGTTCACCGTGCCCGAAGTGCCAACGATGTACAGCCAAGGGGGTTGGAGCTATCTGACCCCCAACCCTAAGCTCTACTACGAAGGAGAGCTGGCCATCCTGCGCACACAGTTGGCTCTTGAGGACTCCTTTATGCAACTGGCCGAGACATGCACCAAGCCCACCTTCGTCGTCTGCGACCGCGGAACGATGGACATCTCGGCCTATATCGCCCCCGAGATGTGGAACGACATCACAGGGAAGTGCGGCACCAGTACCAACGCCCTTCGCCAGCGCTATGACGCCGTGCTCCATCTGGTCAGTGCCGCTGACGGTGCCGAGCAGTACTACACCCTGGCCACCAATGCCAACCGCTATGAGCAGGCCGACGAGGAAGGCCTGCAGCTGGCCCGCGACCTCGACAAGAAGGTCAACCGGGCCTGGAAGGGCCATCCCCACCTGCGCGTCATCAACAACCACGACGACTTCGAGACCAAGATGAACCGTGTGCTGAAAGAAATCTCCAACGTCCTCGGCATACCTCAGCCCATAGAACAAGAGCGCACTTACGTGGTAGAGGTCACAGGCGAACTCCCCGAGTGTGTCGAGAGCGAGATTACCCAGACATACCTTGTTGCTGACCCCGACTGTGAAGTACGCCTGCGCCGCCGCGACTGGGGTGGTGATGTGGTTAATGTGCACAAGACCAAAAAGCGCCTCTCGGCCACTGAGGTTCTCGAAACCGAGCGCCAGGTGAGCAACGCCCTCTATGAATCGCTCTTGCAGCAGGCCGACCCCTACCGCAGCACCATCCGTAAGACCCGTCGCAGCTTTATCTGGAAGGGTCAGTACTTTGAGATAGATACCTTCCACGAGCCCATTGACAACCTCATTATCCTCGAGACCAAAGGCGTTGCCCAGCAGGAGTGCGTCAACTTCCCGCCCTTCCTGAAAGTCGTCAAGGACGTCACCGGCGATCCGCAGTACCATAACTACAACATTGCCTTGCGCCGCTAACAGCCCTATAGGCGTCCTCGCCTGTTAATAATCGCTGATTAGTTATAAAAAACCTGCCGTTCGCTGAATTTCTTCGGCGGAAGGATAAACTTTTGCTACCTTTGCAGCGTCAAAGAGATGTCGATACGACAAAAACATCATAATAAACTTAAACAGTACAAAGGTATGAAGAAGATTGTTTTAACAATGGTAGCACTACTCACCATGACAGCAGTGCAGGCCCAGGAGAGTGAGAGTAAAGGCGATTTCAAGGCCCCCAAGGCCCCAACCGCAGAGGAGATAACCAGTCGCATGACCAAGGACCTCAATCTGACCGATGCCCAGCAGGCCAAGGTTCTTGAGCTGAACAAGCAGTACAAGGACGTGTTCAAAGGTCCTCGCATGGGTGGTCCCCGTCCCCCCAGACACGACGGCAAGATGGGCGAGCGCAAGGGCCGTCCCGATTCCGAGAGCGGTGCCACTGAGCAGCACCCAGGCCGCCCTGAGCTGACCGATGCCCAGAAGGCTGAGATGCAGCAGCAGCGAGCCAAGCGCGAGGAGTATGACAAGCAGCTGAAGCAAATCCTCACCGACGAGCAGTATAAGAGCTACAAGAAACTTCACCAGCGCGGTCGTGGCCCTCGCGGACACCATGGTGAGCGTCCCCAGCCGATGGAAAAGTAGGCTTTTTTCGAAAAAAAATGCCTCCAAGGCATGGCTATGTCGCAGATATTTCGTATATTTGCGGCATAGTTATTATGTTTAACTCTTAATTAGGTCAGAGATATGAAAGTAGGAGTTCCCAAGGAGATTAAGAACAACGAGAACCGGGTTGGCATGACACCCTCTGGTGTGGCCGAGTTAGTACGTCGCGGGCACAGCGTCTACGTGCAGCATACTGCAGGGGAGGGCAGTGGTTTCAGCGACGAGGCCTACGAGCGGGTAGGGGCCACCATTCTGCCAACCATTGAGGACGTCTATGCTGAGGCTGACATGATTGTCAAGGTGAAGGAGCCCATAGCCCCCGAATATCCCTTGGTGCGCAAGGGTCAGGTCGTCTTTACCTATTTCCACTTCGCCTGCGAGGAGGAGCTGACGCATGCCATGCTCAAGAGCGGTGCGGTGTGTATTGCCTATGAAACCGTGGAGCGCAACGACCACTCGCTGCCCCTGCTTATCCCCATGAGCGAGGTAGCAGGCCGCATGGCCACGCAGAACGGAGCCTACTATCTACAGAAGACCCAGGGCGGCAAGGGCAAGCTTATGGCCGGCGTTCCGGGTGTCAAGCCCGCCCGTGTCCTCGTCTTAGGCGGTGGTACCGTGGGTGAAGCCGCCGCACGCATTGCTGCCGGCATGGGTGCGGATGTCACCATCACCGATGTTTCGCTGCCGCGTCTGAAGCAGCTCGCAGCCGAGATGCCTGCCAACGTCCACACGCTCTACAGCTCCGAACATAACATTCGCCAGGAACTGCCCACCGTCGACATCGTCATCGGCTCTGTGCTCATACCCGGTGACGCTGCACCCAAGCTCATCACCAAGGACATGCTCGGCCTGATGGAGAAGGGAACCGTGCTCGTCGACGTGGCTATTGACCAGGGAGGCTGCTTCGAAACCTCTCATCCCACCACCCACAGCGAGCCCGTCTATATGGTCGACGGCATCGTCCACTATGCCGTGGCCAACATCCCCGGCGCCGTGCCCAACACCTCCACCATTGCACTGACCAACGCCACCCTGCGCTATGCCATTGCACTGGCCGACAAAGGCTGGCAGCAAGCCTGCCGCGATGACGTCTCACTGGCCCGTGGGGTTAATATGGTAGACGGAAAGTGTACCTACGAGGCTGTCGCCAAGGTCTGGGGACTCACATACACCCCCTTGGCACTGTAAGAAGAAAGAAAGGGCGCTATAGCCGGGCATCCCCCGTGCTATAGCGTCACCACTGTTTCTACATTCGGAAGAATACGTACCCGCTGCTTGCCGACGACGAGCCAACCCTGGCCTTCGCTGGCAAGCACTTTTACCTGCTCCCGGTTCATCGTGACGCGAATCAGCCCGTGGGGTGTGGGTACGCTGCCTTCCATCCAGTCGAGGTCACCCAGCACCGGGCGTACCTCGTACTCCTCATAGCCGGGTTTCGTGGGTTGTACGCCGAGGTAGTACCGGCCCAACAAGTATACCGGCGACGCTCCCCAGGCATGGCAGAGCGACTTGCCGTACGGTCTGCCGTACATCGCCAGATGCTCTGTGCCCTTCTCTGTGGGGACATACTTCTCCCAGAACGACGTAGCACCTTCTTTCAGCATACCGCCCCAGTAGGCGCGCATCTCCTTCAGCACTTCCTTGTGGTAGCCCATGAGGCACAGCGTCTCCAGTTCGTAGAAGCGCATATAAGGCGTCGTGATAGGGTCTACCTCAGGGTTCAGCATCACCGTCTTCATAATCTCCTTCCGCTCCTCCTCATACGAGAGTCCGTAGAGGATGGCGAACATATTCGGGAACTTGGTAATCTGCCTGTTCATCACGCCGTCCTCAATGGCGTGGTAGTAAGCCTGCTGTTCGTAGCTCCAGAAGGTCTGCTTAATCTTGTTGCGCAGGGCAGCGGCGAGGGCACTGTAGTCCTTCGAGCCTGCAACGCCCTGGCAGTACGGGGAGTCTTCAACCAGCCTGGCACAGACGGCCATGGTCTCCAACGCCTTGCAGAAGAGTATCTGCTCGAAGCACAACGTACCACGCTTATGCATGGGAAAGTCCACCCAGTCAACGAATATCCAGTCGTCAGCCTGTCCCTCGGCCATGCCGTCGCTGTTGGTACGTCCCAGCACATAGTCCATGAGCGTCACCATGCGCGGCCACATCTCCCTGACAAAGGCCACGTCGCCGGTGTACTCATAGTAGTCGAGCACCGACTTAAACCAGTAAAAGGTATAGTCCATGATGGTGTTCACGTGTGCCGTCACGGGGTCCTTACCCCGAAGCTGGCGTATCGTGCGCTTCACACACTCCGTGTCAAAGCGCAGGTAGTAGTTCATCAGGTAGCTCTGAATGGCGTCGCCCGACCAGGTCCAGCGGTCGCGCTTGATGCCGTCCATGAAGAATTCCCTCGTGGTCAGGTCCATCGTATAGGCACCGACCGCCCATATCCGGTTCAGTTCTTCGTCAGAGCAGCGGAAGGAACCGCTGTGGTCAAGGTCCTGTGGCGCGTACTCGTAGTCCATCAGCACGTCGTCGTACGTTGCCCCGTCGTCCTGTTCCACGTAGACAAAGCGGAAGGCCTTGCTCCCACACGGGGGGACAGCGCTGGTATTACAGGGGACGGTCAGGACGTCGAGGGTCTCACAGTGCTCTTTGTCAAGGGCCTCCTCGCGGCTCTCGCCATAGTAGACGCGGACGGTGCCCTGCAGTCCCAGCACCTTCAGGTAGCCGAAGGTCTCCCTGCCGAAGTCGTAAAGCGTGCCGTTTGCCGCTATGGCATGACGGCAAACAGGACGTAGCTCCTGCCGCTCCAGACGATAGGTAGAGGGCGGCGTCTCCGGGTTGTCGAAGTGCCACGCGGCTGCCGGTACGTAGATGCCGGAGCCGTGCGCCACGCCGTTCTCGTCAATCCACAGTTTGTCCTCGTATGTCGCCAGCCAGGTGGAGTCTGTGTAAACGGTCTCTCCCTGGATGAAGAGCGCCGGGGGAGCAGCCTGGTTCCACACCTTTAGGTTTAGCTTATGTTCACCGGCAGGCACGCGGAATTGCTTCGGCATACCAAACTGCAGCTTGCCGTCGAGTGCCAAGTTGAACTGTCCCTCGCAGGCTATGGTCACCGTCTCGGCCTGTTCAAGGGTGAAAGCCTTCGAGAACTCCACGGTGACGTAGTGAGAGTCTTGTTTCCAGAAGGGCGGGAACATCGCCCCGCGCTCTGTGCGGCGGTTATTGAAGATGTTGCCAAGCCATATCTCAAAGTCGCCGGGATACCATATCCATGTTGCCTGTTGTCTCTTTTCCTTCATACGTCGTCCTTCATTGTTTCTCGTTGCCCTCGGGTTCTACTCCGGCACGGTGCTTGATGGCGTCGCTCACCTGCGGACCGTTGTTCTCCCACACGTTGCCCGGGCCGTTGGCGTTCTTCAGAAACTTCTCCTCCGGCGTCCAGTTGTCCTTCAGGGTAATGTTCGACGAGCCTTCATCGGTATACAGGTAAAACCAGTGGTTCGGGTCATGCACGTACGATGGCTTGGCGATGTCGCGCACGACGTTCTCCGCAATCACTGTCCCCGGCTGGTTGCCCAGGGTGTAGATGCCGGCACAGTCGTACATGTGCTGCGCGTAGTTGTATATGAGGTTCGCCTCTACCCGGTTGTCCTTCATGCACACCAAGTCTCTGTTCCATCCCCAGCCCAGGGATATCCCCGTGTAGCTGACGTCGTGGATGGTGTTGTGTGCAATGGTGATGCCGCTGACGTATCCCGCTGCTATCGCCACACATCCCCAGTCCTCATTGGTCACATCGTGGAAGAGGCAGTTCCTGACCTCCTGTCGTGTGCACACCTCGCGGAAGTCGGTAGGCTGGTACGGCAGGTGGGTTTCAAGTCCCTCAGGCGAGAACGAGCCGCTGACGTAGCCGTTCATGGCGATGTCGGTAAAGGTGCAGCGCGTGGTGGCTCCACCGCGGCAGCCCGTGACGTAGTCGAGTCCGGAGCCACCCAAATGCTCAAAGCGGCAGCCGTCGAAGTCGCAGTCCTCGGCATGGCGCAGCTCCACAGCGGCGTCGGCACGTCCCAGCCAGTCCTGGTTGTCGAGCTTATGATTGTTGACACGGTCTATCTGAGGGCGCAGCTTATAGGCCTCCAAGAGGTACATGCCTGCCTGCAAGGGTACGTGTCCCTGCTGGCTTGGGCGCATCCACGTGGTATGGCTGAAGGTGATGCCCTTGAACGTAATGTTGCGTACCGGTCTGTCGGCAGTGCCCACAAGCTCTACCAGTGTCTCGATGACGGGCACCACGGCCCATCCCTCGTCCTTCATTCTTGATGCCTCATTGGCACGGGGCATATAGTACACCTTATGTCCGCGGACGTCGTGGTACCACTCCCCGGGCTCGTCCAGCAGTTCCTTGGCGTTCGTCAGGTAGAACGGCGACGGGTGCTGCGTGTCGGGCGTCATCGGCGAGGGCCACGGGTGCTCGAACTGCAGCTTGGCCTCTGGGTCGTGGAACGTCAGGGCAGCGGAGTCGCCCTGCACAGTGATACTCTTGATACGGAGGTTGCTAGTACACCACATCTCGTGAAGCACCAGCTCCGGATATCTGCTCCCGGCAATCTTTGCCACCGCCTCCTTCGGCACCCACAACACGCGCTGCTTCTTGTCGTAGGTCAATATACGGTACATTCGTTCAAAGTCGCTGACGTCGCGCGCCCTGACGGCCTTCTGACCGCCTGTCCACAGCTGGCGGAAGTCCACCGGCCGGCCGTTGAAGTCGGGCACGTCAGCCACCAGCAGCTTGCCCTCGCGCTTCCAGCCAGTCACCGCCATGCCGCCGCTGATGGTGGCACCACGGCCCTCTATGGTCAGTCCGCTGTCCTCGGGACGCAGCCGCAAGGGCTCATACAGGCGGTAGGTCCCCGGGGCCAGGCGGATGGTAACCTCGCTGGCCTGACCCAGCCGGCGCATCTCGCGTGCCTTGCGCACGGCATCGGTCAGCGAAGAGTCAGGGGTGATAGTGATGTCTGCCGCCTCTGTGCCCAGACAGCATGCCAGCCCGGCCAGCAGCAACAGCTGCTTGATCTTGGGGTATTTGCGCGTCCAGCCGTCCCAGCGCAGACGCATGACGCCGAAGAAGGCCTCGCCGAAAATGCCGCCCGACATCTTTGATGTCCCCTCGCGGCGGTTCACGAAGATGACAGGCACCTCCTTGATACGGAACCCTATGCGGTAGGCCGTAAACTTCATCTCGATCTGGAAGCCGTAGCCCTTGAACCGGACTTTGTCCAGCTCGATGGTTTCCAGCACGCGGCGACGGTAGCATACGAAGCCCGCCGTCGTGTCGTGAATCTTGAACCCAGTGACACAGCGCACGTACTTAGAGGCGAAGTAGGACATCAGCACGCGCCCCATGGGCCAGTTCACCACGTTCACCCCGCTGACATAGCGGCTGCCGATGGCCACGTCGTTACCCTCGTCGGCGCACGCGCTGTAGAGCCGCGGCAGGTCATTGGGGTCGTGACTGAAGTCGGCATCCATCTCGAAGACGTACTCGTAATCGTGCTCTAACGCCCACTTGAAGCCCGTGATGTAGGCCGTGCCCAGTCCGAGCTTACCGCTACGCTCCAGCAGGAACAGACGGTCGCCGAACTCCGTGGCCATCAGTCCCTTCACGATGGCAGCGGTACCGTCGGGCGACCCGTCGTCAATCACCAGTATGTGAAAGCTCTTCCCCGGCCGCTGGTCAGGGCCTGGTGCTGCCGTCTCCAGTCCGAACACGGCCCGGATAATCTTCTCAATATTCTCTTTTTCGTTATAAGTAGGGATTATAACGATGCTGTCGCTAGCGTGTGTCATAGTTCACTCATTCTGGGTTTCTATGTGCAAAGGTACGAATAAGTGGGCAGAAAAGCAAGAAAAACACCATAGTTTTTTGACAGCGACGTCGCATTTCCGTCGTTTTGACCGTTTTTGTCGTCTCCACCGCACTTTTACTGCCCTTTTAGCGTCCGTCTGACTCCCGCCCGCCTTCGCTCCAACCTCGCTCCAACCTCGCTCTAACTTCGCTCGTTAAAGCGAGGAGGAAGCGAGGAGGAAGCGAGGGGGAAGCGAGGGGGGAACGAGGGGGGACGCTGGTCAAACTTTGTTAAAAAGTGGTGCCTTTACGCGGAATTTCGTACCTTTGCAGCGTTTTATCAGGCATGACGATTGAGGAACTGCTGAAGATCTACGCCTCGTCGCCTCAGGTGGGCGCTTTGGCGGACGTGTTGGGGAAAGAGTCGGTACGGACCGTTTTCCTCCAGGGACTGTTATGCTCCTCGGCACCGATGGTCTTTGCGGCGTTGGCGACCAGAAGCCAGCAGGCTGCTGCCGGCAGCCAGGGCGGTAACGCCCCCTGCATGCTCTTTGTGCTGCAGGATGCCGACGAGGCAGGCTACTTCTACCACGACCTCATGCAACTGCTCTCGCCCCAAGGTCAGGGCGGCAAGGCCGGGGCCGGCGAGTGTGGGGTGTACTTTTTCCCCAGCAGCTATCGGCGCGCCATCAAGTACGGTCAGCGCGACGCTGCCAGTGAAATCCTCCGCACCGAGGTCCTCTCGCGACTCAGCTCAGGCCGTCAGCAGCCAATAGCCACTCCCCGTCAGCCGTCAGCCAACACATTGGCCACCACGGCGCCAACACTTATCGTCACCTACCCTGAGGCGGTGGCAGAGCTGGTCGTCTCGCGCCAGAAGCTGGACGAGCGCATGCTCGTTCTGCACCAGGGCGACACGGTGGACGTCGACCAGACCTGCGAGACGCTGCGACAGCTTGGGTTCCACGAGGTCGACTACGTCTACGAACCCGGGCAGTTCGCCCTGCGCGGCAGCATTCTCGACGTCTATTCCTATAGCAGTGAGCTGCCCTTCCGCGTTGACTTCTTCGGCGACGACATTGACAGCGTCCGGACCTTCGAGGTCGACAGCCAGCTGTCGAAGGACCGCCGCCGGCAGGTGGAGATTGTGCCCGACTTCGAGGGCGCCGACGAGAAGGTGTCGTTCTTCTCGTTTCTGCCCGCCGACGCCCTGCTGGTGGTCAAGGACTTCCTGTATGTCCACGATGCGATAGGGCGTACCAGCGAGGATAATCCTGAGGTACAGCTCCTGACCGGCGAGCAGTTTACCCAGGAGGCCGTGGGCTTCCGACGCGTTGAGATTGGTAGTCATGCTACTGGGGTGCCCGGGGCCACCATCGGCTTTAACATCTCGCCACAGCCTGAGTTCCACAAGAACTTCGTGCTACTTGGACAGTCGCTGGAGCAGAGCCTGAAGGACGGCTACCGCCTGTGCATCCTGGCCGACAGCGGCAAGCAGCTGCAGCGACTGCGGGACATCTTCGACGAGAAGGGCTCGACGGACGCAGTGCCCGAGTATTCTGCCCGCAGGGTGAAGTTCGACGCCATAGAGCGTGCCCTGCATGCAGGCTTCATCGACCACGACCTGAGGCTCTGTGTGTATACGGACCACCAGATATTTGACCGTTTCCATAAGTATAACCTGCGCAGTGACAAGGCGCGCTCTGGAAAGGTGGCGCTCACGCTTAAGGAGCTGCAACAGTTCGAGATAGGCGACTATGTGGTGCACATCGACCACGGCATAGGCCGCTTCGGCGGGCTTGTGCGCATGCCGATATCTGCCCATGCAGCGCCCAAGGCTCCCGGGGCTGGGGCATCGTCGGCGAAGGGCGGTGGCGAGGCCTTCCAGGAGATGATCAAGATTACCTACGACGGTGGCGGAACCATCTACGTCAGTATCCACTCGCTGTACAAGGTCTCGAAGTACAAGGCGCAGGACGGCGGCGAGCCCCCGCGGCTGTCGCACCTGGGCACAGGTCAGTGGGAGCGCATGAAGGAGCGCACGAAACAGAAGCTTAAGGATATTGCCCGCGACCTTATCAGGCTCTATGCAGCCCGAAGGCGGCAGCGAGGCTTTGCCTTTTCGGCCGACTCCTTCATGCAGCATGAGCTGGAGGCGTCGTTCCTTTATGAGGATACCCCTGACCAGCTGAAGGCTACCAACGACGTCAAGGCCGATATGGAGCGCGCTCAGCCCATGGACCGTCTGGTTTGTGGAGACGTGGGCTTCGGCAAGACCGAGGTGGCGGTGCGCGCTGCCTTCAAGGCTGCCTGCGACTCGAAGCAGGTGGCCGTGCTTGTGCCTACCACAGTGTTGGCCTATCAGCACTATCAGACCTTCTCGGGGCGTCTGCGTGACTTGCCCGTGAGGGTGGAGTACCTCTCTCGCGCCCGCTCGGCCAAGCAGACCACGGCTATCCTGAAAGACCTCGCGGACGGGAAGATTGACATCCTTATAGGAACCCACAAGTTGATTGGTAAGTCGGTGAAGTTCAAAGATTTGGGACTTCTCATTATAGATGAGGAGCAGAAGTTCGGAGTCTCTACCAAAGAGAAGCTGCGCCAACTGAAGACAAGTGTTGACACGCTTACCATGTCGGCGACGCCCATTCCACGCACGCTGCAGTTCTCGTTGGTGGGTGCCCGCGACCTGAGCATCATCCAGACACCGCCCCCTAACCGCTATCCCGTGCAGACGGAGATACACACGTTCAGCGCTGACATCATTGCTGAGGCGGTCAATTTCGAGATGTCACGCAACGGTCAGGTGTTCTTTGTCTGTCCGCGCATCAACGACCTGCAGCGTGTGCGAGAGCTCATCAGCAAATATGTGCCTGACGCCCGCATTGCCGTAGGACACGGACAGATGAAGCCTGACGAGCTGGAACGCGTCATCTTTGACTTCGTGAACTATGACTACGATGTGCTGTTGTCGACCACGATTATCGAGAACGGCATTGATATTCCGAACGCGAACACCATCATCATTAACGGGGCGCACCACTTTGGGCTCTCTGACCTGCACCAGATGCGAGGCAGGGTGGGACGCGGCAACAGAAAGGCGTTCTGCTATCTGCTGGCGCCGCCCTTGGCGGCACTGCCCGTGGAGAGCCGGCGCCGACTGGAGGCATTGGAGCAGTTCAGCGACCTGGGCTCGGGCATACATATCGCTATGCAGGACCTCGACATCCGCGGGGCAGGCAATCTGCTGGGTGCCGAGCAGTCGGGATTCATCGCCGACCTGGGCTACGAGACCTATGTGAAGATTCTGAACCAGGCCGTCGTGGAGCTGCGGAATGAAGAGCCTGTTGCCGAAGGGGGAACTGCAGCGACCTCAAGGAAGAAGGCGGCGGCAGCAGGTGCGCCGGCTTCCCTGCCCGTGGGAGAAACTGGGGGCGGGGCCTTTGTCTCCGACTGTGCCCTGGACAGTGACCTTGAGATGTACTTCCCTGACCAGTATGTGCCCAGCGACTCGGAGCGGATGCTGCTCTACCGTGAGTTGGACGGCCTGCAGACTGACGAACAGCTGGCCGCGTACCGTCAGCGCCTTGTTGACCGCTTCGGTCCTGTGCCGCACGTCGGTGAGGAGTTGATGCGCGTGGTGCCTCTGCGGCGCATGGGTAAGACGCTCGGCTGTGAGAAGGTCTTTCTCAAGCAGGGACGCATGACGCTCTTCTTCGTCTCGCAGGCTGACAGCCCGTTCTACCAGAGCGACGCTTTTGAATGCCTCCTGAATTACGTTGGTAGGAACCCGCGGCGATGCCAGTTCCGCGATCAGAACGGCCGCAGGTCGATGGTAATCAGCGACGTACCTACCGTCGAGGAGGCCGTGAGCCTCTTCTCACAGATCCTTGCTTCATAGCTTGACGGCACCCGAAGCAGTCCCTTGTGACTATTCAAAGAAGCCGAAGCCACCTATGGTCGTGAGCATACGCTCAACATAATCCCACGAGGTCGGGCTCCAGGCAAAGCCTAGGCGGTAGAGAACCTGGGTGGTATAGTCGTTGTCGCGCTTCACGTCGGCGGTCTTCTGTCCGTGTGCCATGTCCTGGTAGGCGAGCAGTGACGAGAGCTGCTTGGCCTTCTGCGGGTCGGTGCCGGCCTGCTCGAGAGCCTGCTGGTAGTCTTCTTGCTCGACGAAGCGGATGCCTTGGCCGACGGATGTCAGGCCTGTGAGCACGTCGCCCAGGAACTGCCCGTGGATGTTATACGGGTGGAAGACGACGCAGTCCTTAGGCGTGGTAGCCAGCAGCACGATGGCATGCGAGACCTCGTTGATGGGGGAGAACTCCACCTGCTTGTTGCGCATGGAGTAGGGGCAGCAGCCAAGCATGTTATAGACACGGATGCGTCCCATGAACGAGTTGGTGGAGAAGTTCGCCTGGAACTCGCCGTCGGTACTGCGGGCGGCCAGGTTTCCCACGCGCATGATCTTGGCGTTGAGCCCGTGCAGGGCGACAGCGTCGAGGATGAGGCGCTCGGCCATGAACTTCGAGAAGATGTACTTGTTGCCTAAGTACTGGCCCATGTAGAGACGTTGCTCGGTAAATACCTCGTCTTTGATCTCGCCTGCCCAGAGACCACGGGTACTGGCGGTCGATATATGGACGAGTTTGGCACCGGTCTTGATGCAGAAGTCTGCGCAACGCTGGGCGCCGCCGATATTGACATCCTCTATCTCAGTGCCTTCGGAGAAGTGTTTCACGATGGCAGCGCAGTTGAAGACGGTGTCGATATGGACCTGTGCGGCGTCGGTGCAGATGGCGCTGAGGTCTTCGGTGACATCGCCGAGGATGACGTGTAAGCGGTTGCCGAAGAGCGGCTTGAACGAGTCGGCGAAGTAGTAGAAGAGCAGCGTGCGCAGGCGGCTTTCGGCCTTCTCCAGGGTCTTGCCGCGTACGAGACAGTAGATGTTGGGTGCGTCGCTGTCGATGAGCTCGCGCAGGATGTGGATGCCGAGGTAGCCTGTGGCGCCAGTCAGCAACACGTTGCCCAGCGACTGGCGGTCGCCAGCCCTGAAGGTGGCCAGGGTGTTGCGGTGCAGCAGGTTGTCGATGGCGGTATAGTCGAAGTCGGCAACAGGGTCGGCAGAAACGGACTGACCGGAAGCTCCCGTTGCGACGGACTCACCGGTGATGAGTGCGGCGAGCTGACGGGGTGTGGGGTTGGCGAAGACGTCACCGTAGGCAACGTGCATGCCGGCCTTGTCTGCCTCGATGATGACACGGGTGACGACCAGCGATGTGCCGCCGAGCTCAAAGAAGTTGTCGCTTGCGCCTACGCGGTCCATCTGGAGGATGCCGGCAAAGATGTCGCAGAAAGCCCTTTCGGTGTCGTTGGCTGGAGCTTCGTAGGCCGTGCTGACGGCGAGCTGTGGCTCGGGCAGTGCCTTGACGTCGGTCTTGCCGTTGGGCGTCATGGGCATTTCCTGCAGCTGCAGGTAAGCCGTGGGCACCATATACTGCGTGAGGCTTCTGGATATCTCAGCCTTGAGGGCGTCGGGGGCTATCTCGTGGTCGGCGGTATAATAGGCGCAGAGGTGCTCCTTGCCGCCGATGTTGCGGATGAGAATGACGACTTTCTTCATGCCTTGTACGCGGAGCATGACGTTCTCAATCTCGCCGAGCTCGATGCGAAGACCGCGCAGCTTGATCTGGTGGTCGGTACGGCCAAGGATGACGACGTTGCCGTCCGGCAGCCATTTGGCGTAGTCGCCAGACTTGTAGATGCGCGTAGCTTCCTGATCGGCAGCATTGTTGCCGCAGAGATGACAAGCAGGGTTGTAGGTGATGAACCGCTCGCGTGTCATGTCGTCGAGGTTGTTGTAGCCTCGGGCGACGCCACGGCCACCGATGTAGAGCTCGCCGACGACGCCGACGGGCAGTTCGTTGCCGTCGCTGTCGACGATGAACTCAGTGACGTTCAGCTGGGGCTTGCCGACAGTGACGACCTCGGCATGGGTCAGCTCAGCATTGTTGGAGGCTACGGTAGTCTCGGTAGGTCCGTAGCAGTTGAAGATGCGGGCCTTGGTGACGCTGCGCATCTGGGAGAGCAGTTGGTCGGAGAACTTCTCGCCGCCGGCACGGCAGATCTTGATGGTGGCAATGGCGTCGCAGAAGTCAGGACTGGTAAGCCACGTTTGCCAGCGCGAGGGCGTGCCGCTGACCATGTCGATGTGCTGCTGGCGGATGAGCGTGGAGAGGTCGAGGGGGTTGTTGGCCTGTTCCTCAGTGGCTACGATGAGCGTCTTGCCGTTGTAGAAGGCTGTGCCGATATCCTGCAGGGCTGCGTCGAACGAGATGGTTGTGACGCTAAGGACACGTGTGGCATCGGTCAGCACGGCGTTGGCAAAGACGTTGGCGGGATGGCCGTAGAGGTAGTTGCAGATGCCCTCATGGCGCAGCATGACACCCTTGGGACGTCCTGTGGAGCCACTGGTGTAGATAAGGTAGGCGAGGTCGTCGGGCGTAAGGCCGGCCGGCTGCACTGCTGTTGCAGCACAGTTGACGAGGCTTTCTACGTCGATGGCCTTGTCGGCGGGGACGCTGTCGAGGCGGTCGGCAGTGGTGATGATGTAGCGGGCCTCACTGTCCTCGAGGATGAGCTTGACGCGGTCGGCGGGGTAGTCGGGGTCGCAGGGGATATAGGCAGCACCGGCCTTCAGCACGCCGAACAGCGAGAGGATGAGCCGGCTGGTACGTGGCAGCAGCAGGGCGACACGGTCGCCAGTGGTGACACCGCGCTGACGCAGGCCGTTGGCAATGCTGTTCGTGACGCTATCCATCTGCCGGTAGGTGAAGGTGGCGTCGCAGGCTACCAGGGCTTCCTGGTCGGGACGCTCCTGGGCGAAGTGGCTGATGCACTCGTGGAAGAAGCGGAACGGTGCCTTGGCGGGCTCGGTAAGCGTCTGCTGGCGCAGGAGGGCGAGCTCTGCCCCTTGGCTGTCGCTGACGATGGAGAGCTGGCGCACCTTCATTTGTGGCTGTGCCACCATGCGTTCGGCGACGGCGGCAATGCTCTCGGCAAGGGCGTTACCCAGGCGGGCGGAGTAGAGTGAATCGTCGTATTGAACCACAACACCGCGTGACTCTATCTTTATGTTTATCTTAAACTTAGGTACGTTTAGTTCAAGTAACTCTTGGCGTATGGGTTGGCCTCCTACTGTATACTGCGAAAGCACGCCGACTTGATAGGCGAAGGCAATGGCAGGGCGGAAGCTAAAGTCAGTGGCGATGCGTGCAAATGGGTAGTCCTCATGGCGCAGGGTCTCGTCGAAGGTCTCGCTGGCCTGCCGCAGGTAATCGCTGACTGACACGTCGCTAACGTCGAGGCCGAGGGCTAGTGTGTTGACAAACATGCCTACGGTGTCGGCAATCTTCAGGTTTGAGCGGCCGCTGCTGACGGTGCAGAGATAGACCTCGCGGTTGTTGGTGTAGCGCGAGACAACGTAACTCGTGGCAGCGAGGAACAGGTGGGCCGGTGTGATGAGCGTTGAGCGTTGAGCGTTGAGTGCTGAGAGCTGAGCGTTGAGAGACTCAAGCGGTATGGGACAGACAGCTTCGCCGATGAAGCCTTCCTGGTCGGTCTTGGGCATGTCAGCAGGAATCTCGCTGGCTCCCTCGCATGTCTGCAGCCTTTCAGCGAAGAACTGCTGTGAGGCGCGGAACGCTTCGCTGTCTTCGGCACGCTGCTGGTCAGCGACAAAGTCGAGATAGGTATATGCTTCTTTCTCTATGCTGCCGCCGTCGAGCAGACTGCTGATCTGCCGGATGAGCAGGTCGGCAGAGCCGCCGTCGAAGGCCAGATGGTGGACATCCATGAGCAGGTGGACGACGCCGTCGGTCTTCACGACCTCGAAGCGGTAGAGTGGCGGCTTCTGAAGATTAAAGGGCTTGACGAAGTCGTGCTTGTAAGCCTGGAGTGCCTGAGTGTCCATTGTGGTAATGGGTACCTCGACGGGAACGCTGTCGGCTGTGGTTTGTACGATGCTGTCGCCCTTGGTCGTGAAGTGAACGCTGAGCTCGGGATGGGCTTCAACGGCTTGCTTGACGGCTGCAGCAAGACTGTCGGCATCGGTGCCGGCAGGATAGCTGAGCAGGTAGGGGATGTTGTAGATGGTCGAGGTGGGGTTCTTCAGACACTCGAAGTAGACGCCTGTCTGGGCGTAGGAGAGCGGACATGAACCCGTTGCGACGCCAGTCGGAGCTGTTTGCTGCTTCTGGGCACTGGTGGCTCCCTCGGCCGACAACATAGAGGTCAAGATGTCGTTCTCTATGCTCTGCAGCGTGCCGCTCTTGACCAGCGACTTCGGGTCGACGGACACGCCATAGCGTTTGTTCACTTGTACGGCCAGCTTGATGGCGGAGATAGAGGTCAGACCAGTGTATCCCAGAACGGTGGTAATGCCGAAGTCGGTGTTGCCTACGATGTCGGCAATCATGTTGTGGAGCTCCTGCTCAAGGACGTTTAGTGGGGCCTGTACGCCTTCTTGCTGTTCTGTGGCGACAGACTTGACGGGCTTTGGCAGCGCGCGCTTGTTGACCTTCTGGTTTTGGTTCAGGGGAATGGCGTCAATCTGCATCGTGACGGCAGGCACCATATAGGGGGGCTTCTGGTCGAGGATGAAGCTGTTCAGAGCCTCAATGTCTACTGTCTGGTCGCTGACGATGTAGGCGGCGATGAACTTTCCGTTGCCACTTTCCTCTTCGAAGGCCTGAACTGTGGCGTCCTTGATGCCTGGGAACTCTCTGATGACTGCTTCTACTTCCTTGAGTTCTATGCGGAAGCCGCGTATCTTGACCTGTCCGTCGCGTCGGCCTACGAACTGGATGTTGCCGTCAGGCAGGTAGCGCACGATGTCACCCGTTCGGTAGATACGTGCGTACTTCTCGGAACCTTCGGCAAAGGGGTTGGCGATATAGACCTCTGCTGTCTTCTCAGGACGGTTCAGGTAGCCTTTGCTGACTTGCGGACCGCTGGCCCATAGCTCGCCGGCAGCACCTACGGGCAGTCGGTGTCCTTGTGGGTCGACGACGTACAGACGTATGTTGTCGAGTGGCTTGCCGATGGGGATGTCCTTCAGCTTCTTGTCCACCAGGAAGGTTGTGATGTAGATGGTACACTCCGTAGGGCCGTAGGCGTTATGGAAATGGTAGCCCTTTGGCGGTGTCAGCGTGGCCAGTTTCTCTCCACCCGTAGACAGGTGAAGCAGCGAGTGGTTCTCTATACCGGTAGCGAACTGGTAGGCCACCTGCGTCGTCATAAATGAGTGGGTAATGCCGTTCTTTTCGAAGTAGTCGTTCAGGGCGATGAGGTCGAGGCGAATCTCTTCGGGGATGATATGTACGGCGGCGCCACAGGTCAGGGTGGGGTACAGGTCCATCATGCAGGCATCGAAGCCGTAGCTGGCGTATGCTGCTATGCGGTGCTCGGGTTTTAGGTCAAAGTAGCGATGGTACCAGTGGCAGAAGGCCACGAGGTTGCCATGCGTCAGCTGGCAGCCCTTGGGCACGCCGGTGGAGCCAGATGTGTAGAGAAGGATGAACAAAGACTCTCCCCCTAACCCCTCCCCGTCAGGGAGTGGAGTAGTTACCTTTGGCAACGTATCAAAGTCCTTAAGGTCGAAAACGGGGATGCCTGCTTCCTCTATGTATGTTAACCCCTCAAGCCATTCATCCTCGCCCCCAAGGTTCCCCTCGTCCCTTGGCGAAGGGTTAGGAGTGAGGCTGATCAGCAGTCTGGCATTGGCGTCCTTCATCATGAAGTTCAGTCGCTCCTTGGGGTAGGAGGGGTCCAGTGGCTGGTATGCACAGCCGGCCTTCAGCACGCCAAGCGAGGCAATGGCCATCCACTCGCAGCGTGGAATGAGGACGGAGACGACGTCGCCGGCCCCCAGTCCCTTTGCTGTGATGTAAGCGGCGATGCGGTTGCTGATGTCGTCGGTCTCAGCGTAGGTGTAGTGCTTGTCCTTGTAGACGACGGCCATATTGTCGGGCGTAGCCTTGGCCTGCTGACGGAAAAGCGAGACGATGGTCTGCGTGTCGTCGTAGGGGACGTCGTTCTGGTTGAAGCTGTCGAGTATTTCCACTTGTGAAGGCGTGGCGATATTGATGTCGCGCAGGTATTCCTGTGTAAGGAAGCCTTCGACCACGGCCTCGTAGCTCTCCAGATACTGGTTGATTAGCATGGGGGAGTACTCGTTGCTGTTGTATTCCGCCTTGACCTGATAATGGCCGTTGAGGATAAAGGCCTTCAGATAGAGCGAGGCTTCAAGGGTGCTGTTGCACAGGCGGATGGTCTTCATGGGCTTGCCGCAGAGCTGTTCGTCGGCAAACATCAGGCCGTGCCATGCAAACATGGAGTTGCTCTGCAGGCCTAGATCATTGACGACATCGCTGAATGCATAGACGTCGTGCTGGCGACAGCCGCTCATCTGGTCTTGGCCGGCCTTGAGGTATTCGAGCACCGTTGTGTCGTTGGTGAACTTCGCGTAGACGGGCAGCGTCTTGACCGTCATGCCTACCGAGTGCAGGAAGCGCTTGTCGGTACGTCCGTTGTAGATGGTAGTGAACAGCGACTCTTGTTCGTTGTTGTACTTGGCCAGCAGGAAGCTGTATACCGTGGTGAAGAAGTTGCTCTTGAAGATGCCGTTATCCTTGCAGAATGCATCGACTTGCGCCATGTCGACGCTGAGGGTGCGTACGATGCTTGCCTCAGTGTGCTCAGGCTCTTCCAGGTCGGGCATCAGCTGGGTGAAGCAGTCGCCGCAGTCGAAGTTCTGGGCATACCACTGCTTGCCTTCCTCAAAGGCCGCTGTCTTTCTGAGTTCTGCTTCTGCCGTGGCCACCTCGGCCATCGTCATGGCTTCTGGTGCCAGCGCCTCGCCATTGTATGCTTTCTCAATGTCGGTCAGCATGACCTTCAGCGTGGTGCCGTCGCCAATGATGTGGTGGATGTCGAGGAAGACGTAGAAGTGCTGCTGGTCCTTGAGCAGGCGGATATGAAACAGCCGGTCGTTGTAGATGTCGAACGGCACAATCATCTGTTGCTTCTCTGCTTCAATATCGGCGATGTGCTCTACCGCTAACGAAAACGTTTCTGAGTCGTCGATGGTCTGGAGCGGGTCACCCTCGCCATTCAGTTCTATGCGTGTGAACAGCGTCGGGTGGGCTGCTACAGCAGCCTCTATAGCCGCTTTTAGCCTCTGCTCGTCCAGACTTCCGTCCAGGACGTAAAGGTAGGGAAGGTTATAACACGCTTCTCCCTGGTGTGCGACGCACTCCACATAGAGGCCATATTGGACTTTGGATAACGGGGCTGCTGTCTTCATAATGCTTAATGTTTAATGTTTAATGTTAAAACTACGTTTTGACTTTCCTCATGCTCGGCAATGCTCAAACGTGGTTTGGCATTGCTCTCGCTTAATCGGAAAGTTCAATGCTCAATGTTCAATCAGTTTATTCTAAGATAAACAGATTAAGGAATCCTGTCAGTGTCAGGACGTTCAGGATGTCCTTGTTCACACCCCGCAGGGTGACTTGGCTTTTGCCGGCCTTGACGCTCTTGAGTATGCGTATAAGGATACGCAGGCCGCTCGAGGCGATATAGTCAAGGTGGGTGCAGTCAATGACGACATCCTTGCCTTTGCTAGTGTAAAGGGGCTTCAGTATTTCCTCTGCCTCAACGGCTGCTGCCGTGTCCATGTCTCCGTCTAATGTGACAAAGAACTTGTCTTCTAATTCTTCGAGTATTGTTTTCATAATGTTCTGGTGCTTAATGTTCTACTGATTATATTCGGCTGTCAGTTCACAAATCTTGATGATGACCTGCATGGCTTTCTGCATGGACTGGACAGGCACGAACTCGTAAGGACCGTGGAAGTTGATGCCGCCAGCGAAGATGTTGGGGCAGGGAAGACCCTTGAACGACAGTTGGGCACCGTCAGTACCACCACGGATGGGTTTCACCTTCGGACTGACGCCAACCTCCTGCATGGCACGCAGCACGAGGTCGATGACGTGCATCTGGGGGTCGATTTTTTCCTTCATATTATAGTATTGGTCGCTGACTACGCACTCTACGGTGTTCTCGCCGTACTTCTCGTTCATCTGCTCGGCACAGCGCTGGATGAATCGCTTGCGGTCCTCGAAACGGTCGCGGTCGTGGTCGCGGATGATGTAACTCATCTTCGCCTGTTCAATATTCGACTGGATGCCCAACAGGTGGTAGAAGCCCTGATAGCCTTCTGTGGTCTCAGGCGTCTCGTTGGCGGGCAGCATCGCGGCCAGTTCAGCAGCAAGGGCATTGGCGTTGATCATCTTGCCCTTGGCATAGCCAGGGTGAACGCTGACGCCCTTGATGGTTATTTTGGCCGCGGCGGCGTTGAAGTTCTCGAACTCCAGTTCTCCCACATCACCACCGTCCATGGTGTACGCCCACTCGCAGCCGAACTTCTCGACGTCGAAGTGGTGGGCACCCATGCCAATCTCTTCGTCAGGATTGAAGGCTATGCGTATCTTTCCGTGCCTGATCTCCTTGTGCTCCTGCAGATACACCATAGCCTGGACTATTTCGGCAATGCCTGCCTTGTCGTCAGCTCCCAGCAGCGTCGTGCCGTCGGTCACGACGAGGTCTTCGCCCACATGCTGCAGCAGCTCAGGAAACCTCTTCGGCGACATGACGATACCTTCAGAGAGCAGTATGTTGCTTCCGTCATATTCGTGTACTATCTGTGGCTTGATATCAGCACCTGAACAGTCAGGCGATGTGTCGTAGTGTGAGATAAAGCCAATGACAGGCACGTTGCCCTTTACGTTGGCTTTCAGCGTGGCATAGAGGTAGCCTTTCTCGTCGAGCTCTACCTCGTCAAAGCCTTCACGTTCCAGCTCTTTCTTCAGGTACTCTGCAAATATCAGCTGCTTGCTGGTACTTGGCACAGTCTCGCTGTCCTCAGCCGACTGCGTGTCGAACTTCGTGTAGTTCAGAAATCTTTCTAACAGGTCCATTCCTTATTTTTATGTTAATACGTTGCAAAGGTAGTGCAAACCGAATGAAAAACCAAATTTTTTTGAGTTTTTCTGAGGTGCAGCCTACTTCTCCAAAGGAGAAAGTTACGAATAAGCAAAGAAAAGATGTCTCTTCATATACAATAGATGTTTAATTTTTGGTAATCATGCTGCAAAGGTAATGATTTTCGACGAGACTGCCAAACATGACAGCAAAAAAGACCAAAGACGAGGTTATGGGAGGGTTGACGGGAGGGTTGACGGGAGGGTTGACGGGAGGGATGAAACTAACTCGTTCCCTTTAAATAAAGGCATTCCGAAGGATTTAGGGAGAAATGAGAGATTTTTTCGTATGCACACGAAAAAATCTGCAATACAAAAGGAGTCTGCATATTTATGCGCTTTTAGTTTGGACGGAGCAAAAGGGGAGTTTGCACGGACTAAACTCCGACTTTGCTACCGACAAACCCATAGTTTGGTACCGACAAACTCGGCAGAGGGGGAAAGGATGGATATTTATGCAAATCACAGAATATACATACTTTTTCTTTAACTTCTAAACAATATACTCAAAAAATGAACACAGAACCGCATTCCCCTAGTCACCCAAAGAGAAAACCGAGGCCGCAGAGACTATGTCCCTGTGGCCTCACTATTTTGAATAAATCGAGAGAGTCGTACGGAGTACGAGAATGCGGGGAAACTTAATCTACCATAGGATAGAAAATCGGTGACTGTTCTCGTGATTCACTTCATCACAACTTTTTTGCCGTTCTGGATATAGATGCCCTTGCGGGGCTTATCGGTCAGGCGCTGGCCCTGGAGGTTGTAGACGGGGGCGTCAGTGGACGTGACAAAAGTCTTGGGTTGCTGGATGTCAGTTCCCCCAATGGCCTCAATCTTTCCGAACTCTTTCCAGGAATCTGCATTGCTATATGCCTCTAAGGCCGCAGCAGGTACATGCAAGGTGGCATATTCAACATAGGAACCATCAAACACTGACTTATTATTAATATTAGGAACCGCCTCAGTATAGCAGTAGAAGTCCGTAAGATTCTTGCAGCCAGCGAAAGCCCGCCTTTGTATCGTTTGTATTTTGCTTCCTAAAGTCACAGTCTTGAGGTTTGTACAACGGTTAAAAGTACAATCTTTAATAATCGTGACTCCTTCAGGAATGATAAATGACTCCAGACTCTCACAACCTTGGAACGAATAATCGGCTATGTATTCCAGGTCTTCACTGAAACTGATTTGCTTAAGTGCCTTACAATCATTGAAGTTTGCAACACCTGTAATCCGTGTCATACCAGCTGGCAGCTTTACCGACGAAAGGCTCTCACAATGCTCAAACACGCGACCGGGAAGATTTGTCACACCCTCTGGAATCACTGTTGAATTCAGCTTGGTGCAATATACAAAGGCTGACTCGCTGATGGATTTGAGACTGGAGGGCAGGTCTATTGAAGTGAAGGCACACTCCTGAAAAGCAAAATCCTCAATACTTTCTACCCCTTGAGGGATTGAAACCGAAACAAGCTTGGAGCAGTGGCCAAACATTCCACTTGGAATTGCTTTCAGGCTCTTCGGCAACTGGGCAGATGTAAGATGTTCGCAATACCAAAAGGCATATCTTCCGATTTCCGTAACAGTTTCCGGTATGCTCACCGATGTCAGCCCTGAAGCCTCGAAAGCTCTTGCCTCAATGGTGTTGACATGCTCTGGAATGTCAAATGTTTCTAATTTGCTGCAATATGAAAAGGTAGAATTGGGAATTGCCGTAATTCCTTTGGGAATATTTACGGAAGTCAGACTTCTGCAATAACTGAACACACTCCCCCCCATTTTAGTAACTCCATCAGGAAGGGATACAGAGGTCAGTGAACTGCAACCAGAGAAAGCCTGATCGCCTATGGTCACCACACTATTGGGAATAGATACAGATGTCAAGCCCTCGCAACCCAAAAAAGCAAATTCACTTATTTCGTCCAGACCCTCTGACAAAACGACAGATGTCAGGTCGTAACATTGATAAAAAGCATTTTTGGCAAGAGACACGGTATAGTTCACCCCTTCATATTCCAGTGTTGCCGGTATGACTATCTTACCCGCATATTTTTCGTCTCCCGTTGTTACCTCAGCCTTTTGAGCCTTGGGAATCAGGTTATAATAGATACCGTCAATCTTGGCATCGTAGGCACTAACCACCATTGGCAGCAAGGCCAGCATAAAGGTATAAACAATCTTCTTCATATTCACATTTCCTATTAGTTAATGCTGCAAAGATACAGACTAATCCTGAATCTTCCAAAAGTTTTTGTCTGTTTTTGCTTTAATTTATTGCTGTACAGCATTTCATCATTTTGTATTTATAATAATGTTAACACTAACAGGCTCTTTGGTTTGTTTCGGGAAGATGCCCCAATAGCT
>JAEEGL012914431.1_pt1 | contig 27070 bp, 30 predicted proteins | sample 9134231 | NCBI WGS metagenome assembly JAEEGL01 (sample SAMN16246548, study PRJNA631951) | gut metagenome | biome: gut microbiome; feature: rumen; material: fiber-attached | host: Bos | place: Iran: Karaj | collected 2018-10 | reverse complement strand
CGCCATCAACGGCATGCAGGTGAGCGTTCCCGACGTCGGAGGTTTCTACGTGAAGGTGAACTCGAAGACCGCCCACACGCTCGAAGAGTGCACCACGGACACCATCACCCGCATGTGTCTGGCGTTCCGTCCGGCCAGCGAGCTTCGCAAGACCATCACGCAGACCACTGAGACCATCGTCGATGCTCCCTACTCCTATCAGGAGCCCGAAAGCGACGACGACGACGATTAAATTTCCGTGATTTGACTCCGTCGAGCTAAAGGTTCTGTGTTTTCTGTGTGAGATAAGAAGAGAGCCATGCGGGCTCTCGCAGAAAAACTTCATTTCACACAGAAATCACGGAAAACACAGAAAGACACCTCCGACTCCCCTGTTTAGGGGAGAGAAGAACAATGAGAAATCAAATGAAGTATTAACCTAAAACAAAATGCCCTACATGCCGGATGGCTCTCCCCATTACGGGGGAGATGTCCGAAAGGACAGAGAGGGTCTTAAAACTTTATCATTATGGCAAATGCAGCAAAATCGTACTCGACGCTTTCCGTAAGCGGTTCCATGCAGTACTACAAGAAGAAAATGCGCCTCACCTTCCGTGAGGGCAAGCCCGAAGTGTACAAACTCACCATCGTTCGTGGCCCTGTCATCAGGGGCGAGGAACTCATCAACTACGCCGCCAACGCAGCTCACGTGCCAGCAACCACCGTCCGTCAGGCCAAGTCAGCCATCTTCGATGCCATCGCGTACTTCTGTGCGCAGGGTCGTGTAGTTCAGATTCCAACGCTGGGCTCGTTCTGCCCACGTTCCACCTCGAAGACGGCTCACACGCTCGAAGAGACCACCCTCGACACCATCACAGCCAAGAAACTGGTGTGGGTTCCTAAGAAGCAGGTGGCCAACCTGGGCAAGTGGGCGAACATCAGCCTCGTGGAGAACAAGAAACTCACCGAGCTGGCGTGTCCAGATGCCAGCGGAGGTGACGATGATGACGACGATTAAATTTCCGTGATTTCTGTGTTTTCTGTGTGAGATAAGAAGAGAGCCATGCGGGCTCTCGCAGAAAAACTTCATTTCACACAGAAATCACGGAAAACACAGAAAGACACCTCCGACTCCCCTGTTTAGGGGAGAAGACCCCTCCGACTCCCCTGTTTAGGGAGGGAGAAGACCCCTCCGACTCCCCTGTTTAGGGGAGGGAGAGTAATGAGAAATCAAATGAAGTATTAACCTAAAACAAAATGCCCTACATGCCGGATGGTTCTCCCCATTACGGGGGAGATGCCCGCAGGGGCAGAGAGGGTCTTTATGTGGTCTGTAAAAGAAATCCAGGCAGCCTTTGCGCTGACCATCGCGGCACTCCTTTCCGTCTGGGCGATGCTACTCCCCCCACAGGGTGACATCAAGGAGAATATGCTGATACTCATCGCACAGTTCCTCGTCTTCGCAGCCACGCTGCTGGGTGTGGGAGGAAGCATCGAAAGGATTCTCCGCAGGTTCAAAAAATAGTTCCAACGTATGCAGAGAGAGAGGGGGTCGCGAAACGCGACTCCCTCTCTTGTTAATTTGTTAATTTGTTAATTTGTTAATTCCCATTTATCTACAATGTTCCTTTCCCTCTGCCTTGAATTCGCCACTGAGTTGCTGGAGCAGTTGGGGATTGAGGTCTAATGCCTTGCGCATATCGCTGAGCGCACCCATCTTGTCACCCTGATTCATGCGGAGGGTGCCACGCAGTTGGTAGATTTCGGCATCGTCGGTGTGGAGGGTGTCGATGAGGGTGTTGAGGTCTTTCATGGCCTCATCGTATTGCTGCATCTGGCAGAGCGTGAGGGCACGAGTTTTATAGGCCTCGGCATCGGAAGGATTGGAGGCTATGGCTTGAGTGGTTTGGGCGATGATTTCAAAAGGAGACATGGTAGAATTGAAAAATTGAAGAATTGAAGAATTGAAGTTTTTCGCCTCGACAGTTCTGTGGGTTTTACTTTTTAGAATTGAAGAATTGAAGAATTGAAGAATTGAAGTTATTTATGCTTTGCCATTTAGGGTGACAGACATGCCGCGGGTGCTGATAAGTTCTTCTCCTGTCATGTGACGGATGGCTTCGTCCAGCACGGATGATTTAATGGGCAAGGTTTTCAGTTCTGCGAGGGGATGTTCTTGTCCATCTTGCAGTCGTTCCTTAATGGCTTGGATGGCTTTCTGTACTTCATCGAGATGGGCGGAAGGGGTCTTCTTCTTGGCCAGACACACATCGCATTGTCCGCAATCGTGGTCGGCTTTCTCACCGAAGTAGTTGAGGAGCAGGCGGCTTCGGCAGGTGTCGGTGGAGGTGACGTAGTGGGCTATCTCGTCGATTCGCTGCTGAAAATCGGCCTTGCGGTCTTCATAGACAATGGAGGGCAGGGCGATGAGTTCGGTATCGACACGCGCTACGGTGTAACCGATAGTGGGTGTCTTGCGACGTGGGATGAAGTCGATGACGCGCTGGTGGTGCAGGTCTTTGAGTATCTGATAAACCCGCTCTGGCTTGAGTCCTGTGAGATGGGAGAGATTGGTTTCCTCGACATAGACGAAGTTGGCAAACACGCCCGAATAGGTGCGCAGGATGGTCTGGACAAGCAGGTCTGTCTCTTCATCCATCGCATAGAGACGGTAGAGTTCTTCTTTCCGAAGGATGAAGTGAAGGGCTGACTTGAATTCCTGTTCCTCGTGATACTCGATGTAGCCTGCATTGTTGAGTAGGTTGAGTGCCGCATTGGTTTGCACGGGGAACTGATGGAACAATCGGCAGAAGGTTTCCATCGGGAAGTAGAAGGTGCGTCCTAACGCCTCTCCGACACCCACCTGAAGGAAGCATGCCACATTCTCGTAGGTTTGCCTCACATAGTCGATGTCGGGGTAGGTTTCGGGCACTCGGCGATTCAGCGTCTTGATGTCCTGCTGGTTGTAAAGCAGCACGGCATAGGACATCTTTCCGTCGCGTCCAGCACGCCCCGCCTCTTGGAAGTAGGCTTCGAGGGAGTCGGGCATATTGTAATGGATGACCATGCGCACATCGGGCTTGTCGATGCCCATGCCGAACGCATTGGTTGCCACCATCACCCGCACACGGTTCTTGGTCCAGTTGATCTGTCGGTAGTCTTTCTCGGCATCGGTCAATCCGGCATGGTAGTTGCTGGCTGTGATGCCATTCTCTTCCAGATAGCGGGCAATATCCACGGTCTGCTGGCGTGTGCGTGTGTAAACAATGGCACTGCCATTGGGCACTCGTTGCAGAATGTGCAGCATCTCCCCTGCCCTGTCCTCGGTTTCGCGAACCACATAGATGAGGTTCTTGCGCTCGAAACTCATGGAGAAGACGTTCTTCTCCTTGAAGCGGAGACACGCCTGGATGTCGTCCACCACTTTCGGAGTGGCAGTTGCCGTGAGTGCCAAGACGGGCACATCGGCGTTGGGCAGGAGTTGCCGTATCTTGGCGATTTGCAGATAGGAAGGACGGAAATCATAACCCCACTGCGAGATGCAGTGAGCCTCGTCCACCACAATCATGCTCACTTGGCGCATTCTGGCCAACTTCGCCAAAAAGAGGTCGGAAGAAAGGCGTTCGGGAGAGATATACAAGAGTTTATAAGCCCCATGCACCGCATTGTCGAGCAGACGCACGATGTCTTCCCGCATCAATCCCGAATAGAGGGCCTCAGCCTTGATGCCACGGTTTTTCAGTTGCTGCACCTGGTCCTTCATCAGCGAGATGAGCGGTGTGACCACGATGCACAACCCTTCCATCATCAGTGCCGGCACCTGAAAACAAATGCTTTTGCCGCCACCCGTCGGCATGAGTCCCAACGTGTCGCGTCCACTGCAGATGCTCTCAATGATGTCGCTTTGTATGCCACGAAAAGAGTCGTATCCCCAGTATTCCTTCAGTATTTGAAGAGGTTGCACTTTTAGAAAGTTGAAAAATTGAAGAATTGAAGAATTGTAGAATTGAAAATTGAAGGATTGAAGAATTGAAGGATTGAAGAATTGTAGAATTGAAGAATTGAAGAATTGAAGTTTTTGAGGGGCGCGATGTGAGAACACGCCGTATGGCAACTTCAATTCTTCAATTTTTTAATTCTTTTTTTCTTCTTCGTGTGTTCTGATATCTTCTATCTGCAACTGCACTTCGCCATGCTTGCGTGTGTTTTCCTCCACGCTATAGACAATGTCGAATGCCTGTTTGGTCTTGATGTAACGTGCTTCCGAACTCTGGCCGAAGGCGATGCCGTTCATCACGTTGTTTGACTTGCTGTCCACCAACTCCAGTTTGATGTGCTCCTGTTGGCGACCCACCACCTTGCTCGTTCCATAGTCAAACACGTTCTTCGTGCAGAACACGGGCTTGGGGTTTTCGGGACCATAGGGACGCATACGCTTGAGGTCGTTGAAGAACCTGGGCGTGATGTCCTTGAAGTTAATCACCGCATGAATGTCGAGATTGGGACGCGTCTGTTCGGGGTCGATGTTCTCATGCACGTATGCCTCGAAACGACGTGAGAACTCCGCCACGTGCTCCACCTTCATGGACAAGCCTGCCGCATAGGTGTGGCCGCCAAAGTTATCCAGCAAGTCCTCGCAACTCTGTATGGCCTTGTAGACATCAAAACCACTCACGCTTCGTGCGCTGCCCGTCACGATGTCGCCATCGAGTGTCAGCACAACTGCCGGACGGAAGAACTCCTCTGTCAGACGTGAAGCCACAATGCCGATGACTCCTTTGTGCCAATCGGCATTGTAAATCACGATGGCGCTCGTATCTTCCATCTTGGGCAAATTCGCCACCACTTGACTCGCCTCCTCGGTCATGCGCTTGTCCAGTTCCTTGCGCTCTTCATTGTAGCGGTTGATGGTCTCCGCCATTGCGTGCGCCTTGTCGTAGTCGCGCTCCACCAGCAAATCGACCGATTCCTTGCCGCTCTGCACACGTCCACTGGCATTGATGCGCGGTCCAATCTTGAAGATGATGTCGCTCATGGTCAGTTCCTTGCCTGTCAATCCACACACCTCAATCACCGCTTTCACACCCACGCTGGGACTGTTGTTCAACTGCTTCAACCCATGATAGGCCAAAATGCGGTTCTCGCCCATGATGGGCACGATGTCGCTCGCGATGCTGATGGCACAGAGGTCGAGCAGCGGAATGAGCGTGCTGAAAGGAATGCCGTTGCTGATAGCAAAAGCCTGCATGAACTTGAAGCCCACGCCACAACCCGATAAATCCAGATAAGGATAGGTGTTGTCCACCCGTTTTGCATTCAATATGGCCACCGCAGGAGGCAACACTTCATCGGGCACATGATGGTCGCAAATGATGAAGTCGATGCCCTTCTCTTTGGCATATTGAATTTCGTCGATTGCCTTAATGCCGCAATCAAGCACAATCACCAGTTTCACTCCCTGGCTTGCCGCATAGTCCACTCCTTGCTTCGATACGCCATATCCTTCATCGCTACGGTCGGGGATATAACACTCCACATTGGAATAGAACTGCGTGATGAACCTGTAAACCAAGGCCACAGCCGTACATCCGTCCACGTCGTAGTCGCCATACACCATGATGCGCTCACGCTGACCCATCGCTTCGTTCAATCGCTCCACTGCCTTATCCATGTCCTTCATCAGATAGGGGTCGTGAAGATCCAGAAGTTGCGGACGGAAAAACTTCCTCGCCTGTTCAGCCGTGCGGACACCGCGCTTCACAAGCATCTGCGCCACAGGCACGCTGACTCGCATTTCGTCAGCCAATTCTGCGGCACATGCCTGGTCCTCGGTTGTTGGTGGTTCGTAATTCCATTTGTAATTCATTTTATGTTGTCGTTATTATATGCAAATCTCAACTCAACCGCACTTTCAACCCCTCAAAACTTCCATCCGCATCTCCTCTTCACATTCATCAGCACATCTTCTGACTCCTCAAAAAAAGTGTCAACAGCACCTTTTCTTCCAATTTACGATGTAAAATTAAGAAGAAAAAATGACATACACACAATTTTAACCCAAAGTTTTATTTTTTTCGTGTTTTTTTGCCCATTTTTGTTGATACACATCAAGAAAATCAAAAAACTTCATCTTTTTTTTATTTTTTTCTTGACAATAACAAAAAAACCGCCTACCTTTGCAACGTGTTTTTCATAGTATTAGATTTAAGGTTAACAAAGGTTCGGGATGCAGCGGCATCCCATTTTTTATTTTATAGGGTGAATCCAATACTTTCAACCGCCTCTTTCACTTCTTCATCATCAATGTTTTCACCTCTCACGGTGGCGACACCACTCTGCAGGTCAACGGTCACTGATTCCACACCCTTGACGGTGCGGATGACTTTCTCGACGTTGGCGCGGCAATGGTTGCAAGTCATGCCATGAATATGGAAGAAGGAGACCTTCTCCCCCTGTTCCTCCCCCGCAATCGGGAGATGTTCGTGAGGACTGAGAGAGTCTGCATGACAATGGCAATGACCGTGATGGTCGTCGTGGCAATGATCGTGATGGTCGTGTCCACAAGAGCATGCAGACTTATGCATCAGTTTCATGCGGAGCACATTGAGGAGGAGGAGGGTGAGGATGGCTGTGCATGTCCATTCGAACCAGCTCGCCACTTCATGACAGCAGGCATGGGTGCTGTTCAGATGGTCGGTGAACCACTCGCGAGGCAAGAGGTAGTCGATGCCAAAGCCGAAGAGGATGGAACCTCCCACGATGGCTGCAAGATAGAGCATGAGTGTTTTCTTGCCTAACACTTTGTTGACCACGAGGATGCTTGCCACGTTGCAGGCAGGGCCAGCCATGAGCATGACGAGCGCAGCACCTGGTGTCAGCCCTTTCATCATCAGCGCCACAGCAATGGGAATGCTGCCCGTTGCACAGATATACATCGGCACACTGATGCAGAGCACCAAGAGCATGCTCAAAAGTGTGTTGTCCTTGAAAATTTCAAAGAAGGAATCGGGCACCAACACCGTGATGAGACCTGCCACAATAAGACCCACAACAAGCCATTTGCCAATGTCTTCCATCATTTCGATAAAGCCAAAACGGAGAGCGGAGCAGACCCTCTCCCCAACCCTCCCCCGTAATGGGGAGGGGGTACCTTCCGGCTTGTTCTCTGATGATAAAGACTCCGCATGGTCTCCCTCCCCATTACGGGGGAGGGTTGGGGAGAGGGTCTGTGCATTCACAAATGTGCCGCCAATGATTGCAGTAAACAATGCCGCGATGGGGCGCACGATGGCAAACGGTAAACCCATCAGCGAATAGGTGGCAAAGATGCTATCCACGCCCGTTTGGGGTGTGGCGATCAGGAAGGAAACCACCGCACCCTTGCTGGCACCTTCGCGTCGAAGAGACATGGCTGTGGGTATCACGCCACATGAGCACAAGGGTAATGGCACACCGAAAATGGCGGCATTGACGACCGAACGGAAGGTGTTACCACTCAGATATTTCGTGTACCACCCGTCGGGAATGAAGGCATGCATGATGCCTGCGAGCAGAAATCCCAACAACAAATAGGGCGACATCTCATTGACAATGCCCAACACTGCCATCAATATATTCAGTACCGATTCCATTTCGTTCCTTTCTTGTAATTCTGCTGCAAAGGTACGGATTTAAGGCATATTTTTCACTTTTCTTTTTTCACTTTTCACTTAAATGAGCTACCTTTGTCCATAAAATACTCACAATGAGGTATCTTCTTTGTACCATATTGATATCTATGTGTGGCATCAGTTGTGCTTTCTGCCAGACGGAACAGGAGGGGAAGGTGATGGCATGGGAGGATTTTGTCACCATGATGATGGATGAGGGCGACGAGGAAGGAGGGGTGGACACGGAATTAATGGAGCAGTTGTTTGAGTTGTACGGGAACCCGATGAATGTGAACGAAGCAACGAAAGAGGATTTGAGCATGTTGCCATTTCTGAACGAGGAACAAGTGGAGGAGATTCTGAAATATCGGGAGAAGAACGGAAGGATGGAGAGTTTGGGAGAGTTGATGTTTGTGAAGAGTTTGGGGAGGAAAGAACGGGAAATGCTGCGATTGTTCGTGGAGGTGAAAGAGGACACGCCACCATCGGACGGCACACCCATTCCAACCCTGAAAGAACTGCTGAGGAGAGGCAATCATGAGGCGGTGTGGAGAACTGACATTCCGTTTTATGAGAAGGTTGGGTATCAGGATGTGCCATCGGAAGTGTTGGAGAAATCGCCCAACAAAGTATATCGGGGTGACAAATTTCACAATGCTTTCCGATATGCTTTCGCGAGCAAGAACCACCTGATGGCAGGAGTGCAAATGGAGAAGGATGCAGGAGAAAGAGGTGTTGACTATATATCTGGCTATGTGATGCTGAAGGGAATGGGCATCGTGAAAAACGCCATCTTGGGAAATTACAAGGTGAGTTTCGGAAAAGGACTGGCGGTGAACACCTCTGTGAAATACAGCAAAATGATGATGATGAGTTCGATGGACAGGATGGATGCAGGCATCACGAAACACTCATCCATGAGCGAATCGGGCTATTTCACAGGAGGGGCTGCAACGTTCCGTCTGAGGAATTGGCACATCTCCGCATTTGGTTCATACCGAAAGGGTGACGGCACGTATAACAATGATTCAATAGGTCTATCGTCGCTCAAAACGGACGGGTTGCACCGCACACGATTGGAACGGAGCAAGAAGGGGAATCTGGGCATCAGCAACTTCGGTGGGAACATTCATTGGGAGAACAAGGGGCTGCAACTGTCTGCCACTGCAATTGCCACTCATTTAGAAGTGTCACTGATGCCCAAGCATGACACAGCAGCCAGTACATACCTTCATTACGATGCCAGCGGAAAGGATTTCTTCGTGGGAAGTTTAGCGTATGCCTATCGCTACAAATCCCTCACGTTTAGTGGAGAAACGGCATTCAGCCACACAAAGAAACAAAACGGGACGGCAAGCCTCAACTCATTGCGATGGAGAGTGAACAGCGACAATGTTCTCATGCTGATAGGTCGCTACTATGGGGCGAAATTTGTCAGCCTCAACGGCAAGGCATTTGGCGAGAATTCGAAAGTACAGAACGAGGAAGGCATCTTCTTGGGATGGACATCAAAATCCATCCGCAACATGGAAATACAAACCTACGTGGATGCGATGTATTTCCCTTGGATGAAACAGTATGTGTCGGCCAGTTCCCATGGTTACGAGGGAATGGTGCAAGCCCTTTATTCCCCAAGCAGCAAGTGGAGCCTCCTGGCACGTTATCGCATCAAGGCAAAGCAGAAAGATTTGGCGTATGACACAGATGCAAAATCTTTCACCACCCTCAAATATAACACAAACCACAATATCAAACTGCAACTGAATTTGAACCTCTCACCATACGTCACACTTCGCACTTCTGCCACAGGAACGCTTGTCTCTTTTGGCAACAATCCCAACGAAAAAGGGTTTGCCATCAGTGAAAACTTCCGTTGGCAAAACCCTAAAACAAAGTGCCGCATTGACCTCGGCATCACCTATTTCAACACAGACAACTACAATGCGCGCATTTACCAGAACGAGCCATCCCTCCTCTACACATCCAGTTCCACATCTTATTATTATAAAGGCATCCGCACCACCCTCCTCGCCTCTGTACCCATCGTAAAGCAATCACTCTTCATCAATGCGAAGTTTGGCATGACCAAGTATTTCAACAGAGACACCATTGGCAGCGGATTGGAGATGATTGACGCGAATCATCGGGAGGACTTGCAAGTGCAGTTACGATGGAAGTTCTAAATATACAACTGCTGTTTCTTGATGTATCGTGCCACCTTCTCATCTAACCACTTTCTCATCAATCGTCCTTTTTTCACAGACTCCCTAATTTGTGTGGAACTCACATCATACAAAGGTGTGTCCACCACCTGCACAGATGATGGAAGCGTCGTTTCGTCCATCTCACATCCCGGTCGTCGATAAATCAGCACATGGTACTTCTCGATGATTTCATCCGAGTGATACCAACGCGGGAAGCGTTCCCAATTGTCGGCACCAATCACAAGGACGAACTCATGCTCCGGATAGGCTTTGTGCAGTTCTCCCAAGGTGGTGATAGTGTAAGAAGGAATAGGCAGATGGCGTTCGAAATCCGACACCTTCACACCTTCGAGGTGCTCCGTCGCCAATTCTGCCATCTTCAAGCGATGCCCATACTCGGCGATATCGCTCGTTGCATCTCGCTTCAGCGGATTCAATGGTGACACCAACAGCCACAACTCATCGACCAAACCTTGCTCGACGATAGAAGCGGCCAACTGCGTGTGCCCCTTGTGGATGGGGTTAAAACTTCCTCCGTAAATGCCTATTCTCATAAAATGTTTTCTTGCTGCAAAAGTAAGGAATAAAAAGTAAAAGTGAAGAGTGAAAAGGGAAAAATTTGCTACCGTAGTAGAAAGTCGTTCGCCAGGCAATATGGCAGCAGCAAATTTTTCACTTTTCACTCTTCACTTTTCACTTAAAATCACTACCTTTGCACAAATTTTCAAACACGACGACATGAAAGAAATTGTTTTGAGCGGCATTCGCCCCACAGGAAACCTCCATCTCGGCAACTACTACGGAGCAGTGCAAAACTTCGTGAAGATGCAGGAAGACTACAACTGCTACTACTTCATCGCCGACTGGCACTCCCTCACCACACACCCCAAGCCCGAAGACATTCAGCAGTCGGCTCGCACCATTCTGGCTGAATATCTGGCTTGTGGCATCGACCCTGAGAAATCGACCATCTACATACAGAGTGATGTGCCTGAAACCATCGAACTCTACCTCTACTTCAACATGAACTGCTACCTTGGCGAACTGGAGCGCGTGACCACCTTCAAGGAGAAGGCTCGCAAGCAACCCGACAACGTCAATGCAGGTCTGCTCACTTACCCCACACTGATGGCTGCCGACATCCTTCAGCACCGTGCTGCCAAAGTGCCTGTAGGGAAAGACCAGGAACAGAACATGGAGATGGCTCGCAAGTGCGCCCGCCGTTTCAACAACATCTACGGCGTGGAGTTCTTCCCAGAACCTCAGAACTTCTACTTTGGCGACCACGCCATCAAGATTCCAGGACTGGACGGTTCGGGCAAGATGGGCAAATCGGAAGGCAACTGCATCTACCTCTATGAAGATGCCAAGTCCATCGAGAAGAAGGTGAAGAAGGCTGTCACCGATTCAGGCCCTACAGAGCCGAATCAAGCGAAGCCCGAAGTGATTCAGAACCTCTTCACACTCATGGAGATTGCTTCCAGCAAGGAGACCTACGACTACTTCGACGAGAAGTGGAACGACATGTCCATCCGCTATGGCGACATGAAGAAGCAACTGGCCGAGGACATCGTGAAGACCCTCACCCCTATCCGCGAGCGCATCCTCGAGTACAAGAACAATCAGGAACTGCTCGACAAGGTTGCCAAGATGGGAGCCGAGAAAGCCCGCGAGAGTGCATCAGCCACATTGAAAGAGGTGCGCAAGATTATCGGCTTCAAAGTTTACTAAGCAACAACTTACATCCTTTTATACACACACGATGGCATGTGTTTGTTCAGCAGAGCAAGCACATGCCATTTTTTTGTGACCTCACTCATCCACCTCACCGCTCTGCAACCGCAAGGTGTCGTTGATGACACAAATATACGGCTCACTGATTTCTTTGCTGCGCTCAATGCGGATGCTTTTCACATCCATCTCGCACACCACCTTGCAAACATAGCCATTGCTGTAGAGAATGTGGCGACCATTCCGCAGATAGTAACTCGCATGATAGAGGGTGTCGGGCTTATCTTTTTCATTAATAAAAACAGGAATCACCTCCAAAGGTTCACGCAGAGAATCCACACGCACCAATTGGAAAGGTGGCCTGCTATCATGTCGACCGTGATAGTTTTCGGTGCGACGAGGAGTGTAAACAAAATTCTTGTCCACATACCATTCGCCCTGTTCACTAAACAAAGCATGTCCAGCCAACCAACGGAAAGTCGCCCTATCCGCATCCACACGTTGCTCATGAAAATAAACATGCTTGCTGTCACGCATCCATGCCTTGACCCAATCGAGTTTCGGCTTTCTTGTATAATAATCAAACGTGATGGGTTGCTGCACAAAATACTCCGCAGTCGCAGGGTCGATATCACACTGAGATGGGCTATAATACCACATATCATTCACAAAGACATGACTCTTGTCTTTCGGGATGCCATTCTTGCCCAATTGAAAGGTCGCCGCATCCACTCCCTTCACAGGATAATGCGCATACCATACATGACTCTTGTCTTTTGCCCACTCGTCATCCAACACATGGAAACTCCAAAAGTCTGCTCCCTTCAGATATTCCGCATCCGCATTTCCTGTGAAGGGGAAAAACAGCATAGCATAAGGGCTGTTCGTGTAGAAAACACCCCTATGATTGACCCTATAAGTACTGTAAAGCCAATTGACACGTACACCAAACGGGAGAGGGAACCAAGCGGAAACCAACAGCAAGAAAACCGCCACACAGACCCACACCACATGCTTGGGCTTAATGCCCATCACCCAGTTCCAAAACTTTTCTTTTGATTTCATACCACAAAGGTAGTCCTTTTTCTTGCTTCCGTCCAAATATCACTATCCCAAAATTCTTCCTTTCATCAACTCTATGGTACTTCACAACTCTTTTTTCACTTCTCACAAAGGCTCTTCGTCATATCATTCAACGGAAAACAAAAACGTGGACAGATTCACTTTAGAATCTGTCCACGTTTCTATTTACAAATCATCAATATCACCACTGATCCTCTGATACCTCACCAGCATAGATACTTTTTGGAACAATCTCCAGATAATCATAGTACATCTCTGTCTGTAATGATTGTAACACAGATTTCATTCGCAAATAATAGGTCTTTCCTGCCTCCATTTCTAATGTGGCAATAATACAACGCAAAGATTTTTCTATGTCACGAGGTGAAACGCCACAGGCTGGCTGAAAATACTTAGGTGCTTTCATCCATCCCAGGTTATCCATCAGCTTATCATGGGTTTTATCTATCTCTTGGTCGCCTGTATCTGGTATCCAATACGTCGTCGTATTATCAAGTCCTCTCGAATCCAATGGAATCCCCCATGCTCGTAAATTATCTTTATCTTCTCCCAAATACATCTGTACTACAGGCCGGCGAGAACTTGCAAACGTAGCTAGACGAATCGCATATGTACCCGTGAATGGCACAGGAGGCAGTTTGAGCATCATGTCAAACTGACCCATAACACAAAACTCGTCCGTCTGAAAATCCACCCATGCAGATTTGTCACCAGAACAGCCCGTATTAGGAAGGTATAAGAACTCTGTATTCTCGTTCCATGATAGATTCTCGAAGTATCCATTAGGAAAATACCAATTGTTTTCTCTATTCAGACGGCAATTGTTGCTGACCATTTCTGGAAGCAGAGAACAGAAATCGTAACGCATACGCTCGTTGAGGACGCGCGTCGGCACTGCTTCCGTCCACAATAGCACATCACCAATAGTGAACACTTTGCCATTGGAGATAGCGGCTTTCGTAGGATACACAACTATGCCATCTATGTGGAGAGGATCTTCTTCGGCTGTCAACTCTCTGTATCCGGCACTGCTGACATCATAGTGACTACAACGGTTTAGGCGATACTGAGGGCCATCTATACCCGTAATCTTCAATGTTCGACGATGCTTGCCTAATGTCTCCCAATACTCCCATACATTACATTTCCACACAGGAGTCTCTTCACGATTTTTTCCACCATTAGGATTCTGGTTCGAATAACCGTATTCGTTTGACCACGTAACCATCGTGTTCCAGTCAAGCCCCACTTTCAAGATGTGATATGCTACAAACTGATTTACAGCATTATCCTCACTCGTATAATCATCACCATAACTTGTTGCCTCATCATAGTAAGCGTTTTTCTTCAGATATTCTTTAAGCGTAGCAATATCTATGATGCCTTGCCGTATGAACACCTCGTCAGTTTCTGCAAAAATCGTGTACTTCACATCACGGCGAGCAGGGTATTTCCCAGTAAAGCTACCGCCAAAACGAGACATATAAGTACATCCCGCCATTTCCTCCGATTCATATGTTACATCATGTAAATTTGTCAATCTCTTGTCCCATCCTGTAAGACAAAGCAATTCGGTGAAGAAATGAAGCGTGTCTGCTTCTGATAATCGAGCAGGAATGAGCAAACTCTCCACATCCTCCCGATTGTAAAATTTCACGCTTTTGATGTCCGACTTTGGCATCATGTATTTATTTTCCACACCATCCTCATCGAACATAACATAAAGCGCGCCAGTACCCTCAGCGTCTTCTGGTGCATGACCAATACGGAAACGGCTTACATTTGAAAGATTCTTAAACTCAGAAGCCCTGTTCTCATCTTGATAGTTGATAACTGCTATCTGAGCCTGCACGGCTTGACCACCCAGAAGGAGTGTAGCCAGCAGTATATTTTTCATCCATGAAGTTTTCATTTCTTGTAGAATTTAAAGGTTTGAATATTTCCTACTTTCACCATATAAATGCCCGTTGGTATTGATGAGAGATTGACGGTCATGCGCTTGTCAGCAGACTGTGCAGACTTCACCTTCATGCCGTTGGCAGCAAAAACCTCAATCTTCACTCCAGACTTTGGCTGTTCCACCACTAACACGTCACCTTTAAGCGTAACAGAAACATCTGAAAGGACACGTTTGGCAGCAATAGCATTTGCCTCCATTTCTTCAAACACAAAACTGCCCACTTCGGTGTCGGAATAGGTTATGGACACGGAAGACGTAACAATCGTAAAGTCGTTTTCACCCATCTTCATTTCGGGTTCTTCGTTCAACTGATAAAGCGTGGTGCTGCCATCAGCCATGACAATCGCCAACGCATACTCCTTCTGTGCCAAGGCCGACAAAACTATCGTACAAAGGAAAAGTGCTGTTAGTAATAGTTTTTTCTTCATAGTTAGAGACTTATTAAAATGAATAAAAAAGTGCAGACCCTTGCCACATTCTCTGCTAGGCTTGGAACTGCCTTTAATACACAATGGAGAAGTCTGCACAAGAAGTGCAACTCCAATGTGTATTACTTCACTCTTTTTATCTCGTTCGAGGTTCCAATTCAGTAGAGAAATTTGAGCAAACAAAAAGACGTGTCCTTAAGAACACGGGGCAAAGATATACATATTTCTCTTTTCTTCCAAATATCACTATCCCAAAATTCTTCTTGCCATCAACTATTTGTTGTTTCACAGCTCTTTTTTCACTTCTCGCAAATCCAGCATCAGCACGCCAATGGCAAACACCGCGATGCATCCCAGCGCCACAATCGCCCGTCGGTCACCCTTGGTGAAATAGAAGAAATCTCTGAACGGATTGGATTTCATGATATATATTTAATATCCAAAATACTTCTTGCAATAGACATTCATGATGCTGTCATACCGTTCGCTGGCATCCTTATCACGCATCAAATCATGGCCAGAGTTGGGAAAGACAATCAAGTCGTAGGGTTTGCTGAGGCTGTCGTATTTTTCCTGCAGAGCGTGATAATGGTCTGGTTTGATGAGACCATCCTTTTCGCCGTAGGCAAAAATGGCAGGCAGAGCCGTCGAGTCGTTGATGTGGCCTACGGGCGAGGCTTGCAGTTTGATGCTGTCGAGCTGTTCCCTCGACCAATTGCGTGACTTCATCCGCTTTCCTGTGCAACTGAAGACAAAATTATCAATGTCTTCAGTTTTGGCGTTCTCGTCATAAGGGAACAAGATACGGAAGTCAGCAGGCCCCACCTTGATGGCTTCGAAGCGCAGCGGCAATGGGTGCCTATGGTGGTAGGCAAACATCATGGACAGATGTCCTCCTGCCGATGTGCCGGCAATTGCCATCTGATTGATGTGGACATCCTTCTCTGCTGCGAAATCAACGATATGCCTGATGCAAGCATCTATCTCGTCCAGCATGGTAAGCAGCGAGACCCCCTCCTCATTCAGCAGACTGTAGTCCATAGTAGCAGTGACGTAACCCCTTTGCACCCATGTATAGCAGTCACCATGATGCCATTTCTTCTCTCCGCCCAACCATGAACCGCCGTGAACATACAGGATAAGTGCAAGACTGTCGTTCTTGTCAGCATCGTTAGGCAGATAGAGATCGTATATGTTATGCTGACGATTGCCGTATGCAATGTCCTGAAACCTCTGGCCATACTCGTCGTGCCACTTGGGTGTCAACACATACATGACGACAGCAACAATGATGACAATCAGCCCGACAGCTCCTATCAGACATCCGCATCCTATTTTCAAAATCCTTTTTTTATTCATTATTCTTTAGTTTTTAAGTCACAGCTTGTACCGCCCCGCATCACCCTCCTTGCGCAGGAATGCCCATCACCCAGTTCCAAAACTTTTCTTTTTTATTCATACCACAAAGGTAGTCCTTTTTCTTGCTTCCGTCCAAATATCACTATCCCAAAATTCTTCCTGCCATCAACTATTTGTTGTTTCTCCGTTCTTTTTTCACTTCTCACAAATGCTCTTCGTCATCCCATTCAACGTCAAACACATTTCTCTTGTCAATGGTATCCGCTGATTCTGGTGTTCCCATGGGGCAAGAATCAGGAAACGACCTTCGGCACAGGCATCGAAGTATTGATGTCCTGGTTTGGAGAAGGCATTGAAGCCCCAAGGTGTGAGGAAGATGAGCGGAAGGTGGGCATCAAGGGCTGCGCGCATGACAGCCTGCTCTCCTTTGGAAATGGCAGGGGAAACAAGCACGGCACCTTTCCGTGCTTCTGCCAAGAAGAAGGCAACCTTCTCTTGAATCTCGGCATCGGTTAAACGGCGGGAGCATTGCACCTGCATCTTCTGAGGAGCGGAAAGAAGAAACTGATTGCCAATGGCTGCATAGTTCTGCCCTGCAATACTCACACCAAAGCGAACACGGAAAAGGTTTGGGTGGTCCCGTTTCATCAGGAGGCGGAGAGGGTTTGTGTGGAGATAGTCGATCCAACGTTGCAGTTCGCCATCGCCAGAGAGGATGTGGTCGTTGTAGCCACGAGAAAAGAGGAAGCCGTGAATCTCGCCATCCTTTGGGTTTCCTTGTGGGCTTGGCATTGATGATTGCTGCAACGAGGTTGCAGCATAGTTAACGGCCCATTGCTGGAACGAAGTGGGTTGGCTTTGCTGCAACCTCGTTGCAGTCTCAACAGAAGGCATGCCAAGCACCAACTCCCGATAAGCCTTGTTGCAACCCGTTTTAAAACCCTTGATAACTTTTCCCAAATGCTGTGCCATACGCTCGCGAACAAACAGAATCCCATGCAGATGGTCTGGCATGATTTGTAAGGCTATCACTTTAATCTCAGGATAGATGCTTTCTGTGGCATACCATCTTTCTCTAACCGCCTTTCCCAACTCTGACAATTCCACATGCGGTTCATCCCCACTTCCTTTCTCTGCATCGCTTCTCCCCACCAATCTACCCAACAGCGGGCGCCTTCCTTCCACCGTCATCGTAATCAAGTACATCCGTCGTGACTCATAGTCATGCCCTATTCGCCTTCGCAACATAGAAGGTTTCTTCTCGCCGGCAAAAGGCTTATGCTTCTCGTATTCTTCCTTATTCATAAGCGATATATGGCTTTAACTTCTCCAGTTCTTCTCTCGTGAAGATGCCCGTTGCAAGCAATGTTTCTTCATCCTTCACATCCCCATACAGTCGAATGTATTGCAACAAAGCCTTGGTTTGTTCGTAGGAAATGTAGGGATGGCTGTTGAGGGCCTGAAAGGATGCCTTGTTGATGTTGATTCTCTGGATGTCGGGAGAAGAAGAGACGGTGAACCATTCGAGCAGTTCGGGCGAGACGATTTTGATGTCCAAGAGCTGATTGACGGAGTGGAAGCCGCCCAGACGCTGACGATAGCGCACGATGGCCTCGCTGATTTTTTCGCCAACACCAGGAATGCGACGGAGCATCGCTGTGTCCGCTGTATTCACATCCACCTTTGTGAGAGTATGGAACTTGTTGGAAGTACGCTCGGGCACCTCCTCCTTCCGTTCCCATTGTTCCCTTTTCTCCCATCTCTTTCCATCTTTCTCCTTTCTTCTATATTCCTCACCCACACGCACATACGGTTCCAACATCGCCACATCCTCCTCTGTCCATCCGTATGTGTTTCCCATATCTTCTGCTGAACGAAAGACTTTCCCTGCGGCACGATAATGCAGAAAGTTCTTCACTTTCCAAGGTTTCAAGCCTATGTTAATCAGAGTGAGAGAATCGACGGTGTTGGGGTCAAAAGAAGCAGATACCCTCTCTAACTCCCCCTGTGAGGGGGAGGAATCTCTGCGGGATGTCTGTCTGTGGGAACAAGCCGCATGGTCTCCCTCGCCCTCACTGGGAGAGGGCTGGGGAGAGGGTACAACCATCAGCACCCCGATGGCAAAAACAGCAATACACCCCAACGCCACAATGGCTCTGCGGTCACTCTTCTGAAAATAAAAGAAATCTTTCAGCGGATTCTTCATAAGCCCTCCTCCATCATGCGTTGGCATGTTCTTCTGATGTTCTCCTTAGCCACTTCTGCTTGCATCAGCATGTCAAGAGGACGCTCATCACCCTCGTTGATGCCATACAAGCGGTCGAAACCGAATGTTCTAAGCACCTCTCTGTCTTGCACCTGTCCCGACATCAACACTGTCTTCACACCTCTCTCCTTCGCCTTCTGCAACACGCCTGCCGCCACCTTCCCATGGGTTGTCTGCTCATCCGAACATCCCTCACCTGTTATCACGACGTCAGCCCCTTCGAGTGCGTCGTCAAAACCCGATGCCTCCATCACCACTTCGATGCCTGGTTTCAACGCTGCTCCCAGATAGGTCAACAGCGCATAGCCCAATCCTCCTGCCGCACCAGCCCCAGGGTGGAAAGCGTCCTCAGGCGTGGCGACACCCCTCTCCTCTGTCTCTTTGGCAAATGCCCTCAACCGCTCATCAAGCAACCGCACCTGCTCGGGGTTCGCTCCCTTCTGAGGGGCAAACACGTAAGCCGCCCCCGAATCTCCGTAAAGAGGGTTGTTGACATCACACGCAACGGTCAAAACCGACGTCGTCGACATCGGTGAACCGACATCGTCGACGTCGGTCGACCGATGTCGACGATGTCGGTCAAGAGGCTGTGGAAGTACCCCATTTGTGCTTTTTAGCATGCCCAAGGCGAGGAGCATCCCTTGCCCTCCATCGCACGTTGCCGAACCACCAATGCCCAAGACGATATGCCTCACACCACGACCCAATGCATCCTGCATCATCTCTCCTAAACCATACGTGGTGGCAGTCATCACATCCCTTCTTTCGAGTGGCACCAACGTCAGCCCACACGCACTGGCCATTTCCATCCAAGCCGTCTGTCCATCCTTGCTGATGGCATACGTCGCCACCACTTCCTCCATCAGCGGTCCATGCACCTTCACTTGCACAGGACTTGCTTTCCCCATCCGAAGAAAGCACTCCACCAATCCCTCACCACCATCACTCAACGGCACACAGACCACCTCACCACCAAAGCCAGCCCTGCGCACACCCTCTTCGGCAGCGCGACAAGCCTCCTCGGCGGTAAGGCATCCTTTGAAGGAATCAAAAGCAAGAACGATTTTCATGATTTCTTTATGCTCTGCCAATTGTTACAATCCCATACCCATCACCCTTTTTCCGTATGCTCATCATCTCCTGCACATTATAGATAATGCTGATAATGCCAAAACTCATCAACAGTGAAAGAGCAGCAGCGACAATGCCACGAGAGTTCTCGCTAAGCCACAGGAAGAAAGTTGTTTGTGTATGGAACGTGAAAAGAGGACCATCGGCTGGCGTAGAAAGAACGAACATCACTGTGACAATGCCGCTGATGATACCCACGACAAAGGACACCACCATCGCCATCTTGTAGCGTCGGAAGGTCGCCTCTTGATATTGCTTGATGAACTCCACAGCATCCAAGCGTTTCGTGAGTGATGCCATGAACGCATCGCTGTCATCGAATTGCGGTTTCTGAGCGAGGAAAAGTTCCTCAAGGGCTTTATCTTTATTCATAACTTCAATCTTTCTTTTAGTTTGTCACGTCCTCGTGAGAGTTGTTTCTTGACGGCATCTTCTGAGGTGTCAGTTATCATCGCTATCTCCTTGACACTGTATCCATTGAGATAAAACAGCGTGATGGATGAGCGTTCCTTAGGTGGCAGGGTACGAAGAGCCAGGTAGAGGTCTTGATGCTCGAAGGACGATTCGGCAGAGGTGTTGCTCAGGAGTGTACGTGCCTCGTCAATACTTGCCATGGTACGACAACTCGCTTTGTGATTGAGGAAGGTGTTATGGGCAATCTTGAAGAGCCACGAGCGAAACTTTCCCTTTTCCTGATAACCCGCCGAAGAGAGGTAAGCTTTGACCAACGCGTCCTGTGCGAGGTCGTCAGCATCGTCCTTCTTGCCACAACAGAGGGCAAGCAAGAAGCCTCTCAGAGCCTCCTGCTCACGCTCCACATGGGTGATGAATTCTTCGCGAGTCACGGTTTACGCCTGTTTGGTCAGTTCACGTTCTTCTGCCTCTAACTCTTTGGCAAGCATCTTCTTGGTGATATAATAGTTGATGAAGAAAGCGATGCCAACAGCAAGAAAAATAAAGCCAAACACACTGGCGAATACAGGGTCATCTGCATCACCACCACCTTGGTAGCCAAGAAATGTTCCGAGCCCGACGAAGACAAGTCCAACCAGCGATATAATAATTCCCCACTGCAGTTTGTTGGCCTGCTTCTCCCTCAGCGATTTTTGTTTCGGAGCCATCTTCTTCAGAAGCTCTTCAACATCAACATCAGGGTTCCTTTCGATGGCAGCCAGCACCACCTCTGCACGCTTGTTGGTCTCATTCCGCTTATTGCGGATAATCATCCAAATGATTAGAACAAAAAGAGTGCATCCCATTAAAATAGGCAGCAAGAAAAGTAATAATCCTACAACTTGCCCAAATTCCAAAAGTTCATGTAAATACATTTTCTTATGAGTTTTTATTGTTAAACATTTTGTTGTCCTGAACCAGTTCACCTATATAACAGGTCAAAACAGCAAAAAGTGACATCAAACATCAACTTTTTTCAAAATCACGTCCATCTCTCAATAGGTAGAGTGATTACAAACGACAAAGATACGACTTTTCATCGGAAATGCTTACCTTTGTGACGAAAATATCAAAAAGATGACTTACCTGAACACAGAAAACATTGCACGAAGCACCAATGAAGTGGAGTATCACCCACTCATTCCCTTCCTGCCAGAGAACGCCAAAGTGCTGTTTCTTGGCAGTTTTCCACCACAACGGAAGCGGTGGTGCATCGACTTTTTCTATCCGAATCTCATCAACGATCACTGGAGAATCGAGGGGCAAATCTTCTTTGGGGATAAGAATCACTTTGTGGATGTGGAGGCCAAACGCTTCCGTCTGGATGAGATTGTGGCACATTGCCAAGAGAAAGGCATCGCCTTTTTCGACACTTCTTCTGCCATCCGACGACTGAAAGACAACGCTTCGGATAAGTTCCTCGAAGTGGTGGAACAAACTGACATTCACTCACTCTTGTCACAACTACCGCATTGTCAAGCCATTGTCACTACAGGCGAGAAGGCCACCGACACTATCTGTGCGTTCTTGCAGATTCCAGAAATGCCCAAGGTGAACACCTTCGTCCCCATCCCCAACACCTACAACAAAGACGGGAAGCAACTCGTTCTCTATCGCCTTCCGTCTTCCTCTCGCGCCTACCCTCTCGCCTTCGACAAGAAGGTGGAGGCGTATCGGAGGATGTTTGAGCAGATGCTATGAGTCGCCCCCATCAAAAAAAAAGCTTTTCTTTGTAACAAACCGTTCGAAAGTCTCGTTTGTACAAATAGAGGGGCGACAAAAACAGCACCATTAAAAACTTAAAAACAGACAAAAACATGAAACGGACAATCTTATCTATCACATTGGCACTCTGTGTTGGTTGTGCGATGGGACAAAAAAAGGACTTCAAGCAGTTGGCAAAGATTGACGGTGTGGAGCATGTCCACATCAACAAATTCATTCTTAATATGGCTGCCAAGAATGGGGGTGATTTCGATTTTAGTGACAATCTCTCTCTCAGCGGAATGTCGGGCGACATGCTCAAGAAACTCGATGGTGTCCGCATTTTCAACTGCGAAGAGAAGGCGGCTGCTGCGAAAATGAGCAAGCAAGTGAAAAGCATTCTGAGCGGCAAAGGCTGGGAAGTTCTTCTCGTTGGAACAGACGAGGATGGCGAGAAGTTTAATATCTCTCAGTTCAAGAAGGGGAAGAAATCCACCCTTGCTATTTTTCATGAAGGAGAGGAAGAAACTGCGCTGGTAGTCATCGACGGTGAAGTGGACTTCGCCCAACTGATGGAACAAGGGGCGGAAGATTCGGAAAAGGGAAGGTCTTCTCTCTCCATAAAGACACAAACATGGGAGAGTGATGACGATGATGAGAAGGAACCACGAAAATATAGAGATTGTTTGATTGTGATTGACGGAAAAATCTACCCCAATCTTCACACACAGAGCGAAGCGGCACGATATATGATCGACCACAATATGGATTGGGGCTATATCCCATCCCAAGTGCTTCAGGGAAAAGAGGTGAAGAAGAAGTACCCTGGCTCTAAGAAGAAAGTGGCATTTGAATATACAACAATTAAAAGAACCCAGGAGTAATGAAAAGGATAGTTATATTGATGGCATTGGCACTCTGTGTTGGTTGTGGCTTCGGACAAACAGCGGACAAGCTGATGAAGAAGTACAAGGGAGTGAAGGGGATGCAGTACGAGAACATCACCAAAAAGATCCAGAATCTGAAGGAAGAGGACGACCCCAAGATTTATAAGGCTTCGCGTGGTGTCACATTGGCAGAGTTTGCGAGTGGGGTACTTTCGGAAAGCAAAGCCGAGCAGTTGCAAAAGGACTTGGATGCCCTAAAAGGCTTCAAGCGCATCTATCACGAGAAACACAACAGCAATGATGGGCCACTCAGCATGTTGACAGGAAATTTCAAACTGTTCAACAATATCCAATACTATGCAGTGGTGGATGGCGAGTACTTCAAGGAACTGATTGCCAGAATCGATGCGGATGCCAATGTGGGCAACCTCGTGACACTGATTCACATGAAAGGTTCCATCAAGCAAGAGGATGTGCCTTTAATGATTCAGACGGAAGAGAGTCATGATGTGAATATAAAGGAGGAAGAAAAAAATGAGAATATCCTTATTGTCATCAATGGTCAGGAGTTTCCTAACCTTAACTCGGCAAAGGAAGCCAACGAATGGATGAAGGCCCGTGGTATTAGGTGGAACCATCAGAATACGATTGTTGGAGAGAGTGCCGTGAAGGAGAAATATCCTAACACCGACAAAAAAGTGGCGATAGAGTTTTCAGAGGAGTAGAGACTGCATGGACGCAAGAGAGTTTAAGCAGCGATTCATGCCTTTCCACAGGCGGCTCTATCAGTTGGGCTACCATCTGACGGGTAATGCGCAGGATGCCGAAGACTTGCTTCAAGACACGTACTTGAAGCTCTGGCAAAAGCGTGATGACCTTAGGGAAGAGGCAATGACGGAAGCTTATCTCGTGACCATGATGCAGAACCTCTATAGAGACCAACGACGGCTGAAACGCATCAACACTTCGGAGAATCTTGACGACCACGCAGAACCACCTGACGAACAAAGCCTCTCACGAACAATAGAGACGACAGACGAGATACAACAAATGGAAGCTCTGATGAACAGATTGCCCGAAAGGGACGGACACATCCTTAGAATGCACCTTGTGGAAGACAAATCCTACGAAGAAATGGAACGCGACACAGGACTCTCGCAAGGCAATCTCCGCATCATCATCATGCGAACAAAACAAAAACTGAAACAACAATACATAAAACTCACCCAAACATGGACGCACTGAATTGGAAAGAACTCGAACAAATCCCCATCCCAGAAGGGTTGGAGGAACGGCTTTCAGCAAAGATTGACGAGTGGGAACGTGTCGAACAAAAGACAAAGAAACAGCGTCTGTGGCTTCCCATAGTAATGCGCTATGCAGCCATAGCTGCCAGCATCGTCCTTATCTTCGGAGTGGGTTTTTACTTCCTCCAGCATGAGGATGAACCTGTCAACCTTGCCGAGCAAGACACCTACCAAGACCCTGCTGTGGCTCAACAGGAAGCCGAAAAGGCGCTCAACCTCTTGGCCGTCAATCTGAACAAAGGCTTAGGGCAACTGGAGAAGGCGAAAGCCATCAGCGACCGAACCGAAACCACATTGAACAAACAACTAAAAGTCATGAAATGATATGAAACATACTATTTTCCAAACCATATTTGTGTTGACATTGGCGATGATGAGCCTGCACACGAACGCCCAGGTGAAGGAGTTCGAGAAATATGCCGACACGAAAAATGTTACCTATGTGTTCATCTCCAAGTATATGCTCCGCATGGCAGGCAAGGCATCAAGCCCCTCCGTGCCAGGTGTGGACACGAAGAGTCTGATGAACAAACTCAACGGCATCCAAATCATCAGCTCTACCGACGAGAGCGCAGCAGCCCGACTGAAGGCTGAAACGAAAGCCCTCGTCAAACAAGGCAAGTACGAACTGCTCATGCAGGTGGACGAGGATGAGCAGAAGGTGCGCATCTATCACCGCGAGGGAAAGCAGCAGCCGGCTGTTGTCATGATGGCTGACGAGGAGGGAGAATTCTCCGTCATCGTCTTCTCCGGCACCTTCACCCTGGAAGACGTGATGAAAATGACACAATAACCCCACTTCCACAGCCTCTGATTCCTCAACGCAACAACCACCAATGGCTCTCTTCAACAACCTCGAGGACGGTGTGAGTCACACCGAGGGTGGCGGTCTGAGTCACACCGATACCCACGGTGTGACTCAGACCGTTTTCGAGGCTATGGAAGGAAGTCATTGGTGGCACTTTTTCTTCTTCGGTTTCGGTGCTGGCAGTGCCTCGCACGTGACCTTGACAAGATGAGACAAATAGGCCCTGTCATCCACATCTGCCACCATGAAATAGTCCTTGGCGCCCTCGTAAGGAGGACGCATCACCACCTCACGCAAAACTTCCCTGCCCGCCTCTGTCGGCTTCACATAGAAGCAATCGTCGCAAATCAGCCCGAATATCTTCCCGTCGCAATAAATGCCATAGTCACCAAACATCTTCCTGGTCACAATCTCGCCTGCATCGGCACATTGCTCAGCAATGTACTGCACAAAATCCTTGTTACTTGCCATAACTCTTTCTTATTTTGTTGTTTTATGTTGTTTTAAACTCTGGGAGACGTTCCGCTGCCAACAATCGCTGTTTCTTGTCAATCGTTTCACCTTTGCGCCGTCCCTCAAACCCTCCAATGCTGCCATCAGCAGCAATCACCCGATGACAAGGCACATCTGGCGCAAAGGGATTACGCTTCAAGGCCTGACCAACTGCTTGAGCACTACGGCATCCTATGCGACGAGCCAATTCCCCATAAGAAATTGTCTCGCCACGAGGTACATTGAGCAGTTCCAGATACACCTTACGCTGAAACTCCGTGATATTAGTGGAAGCCAGAACCTGTTTCCGTATCTCTTCTACAGAGCACTCCATCCGATACTAAACGAAATGATTCGCCATCATTTGATGACAAAGGTACATGATTCTTCACGAAAAAACAATGTAATACGATAAAAAAACAACACACTATTTTTCAAAAATCGAGGAAAACAATAACTTTGCCTTCTCTTCCTGCAATGGGAAGAAAAACACCCAAACCACAATATGGAACAGAAACCGATTCTCTATACGTATGGAAACATCCAGATAAAGGCAACAGAACTAATCCAACTGTTGCAAGCCCGCAACATCAACTGTGTGGCCGACTGCCGCCCGTTCAACCCCTCATCCACCGCCCTCAACACATCAACAGAAGAACTGGAAAATCTTCTGAAGACCAACAACATCCAATACCTTCATTTCTTTAAGCATTTCGGCTTCTTTCCCAATGAAGCAAGAAACAAACGAGGTGACCTCGTCTATAAAAAAGCCATTCAAACAGAAGGGTTCCTACAAGGCATCGACCACATTATCAACAACATAAAACAAGGACACACCATCTGCATCATCGACGAACAAAAAGAACAACTGCATAAAAGCAAACGCTTCACGCTCATCGGCAAATATCTGAAAGACACCTACCACATACTCCACATCAATCCCAACGGGAGCTGCTACACCCAAGAACAAGTGGAAGAAAAAATCGAGGAAATCCAAACGGCAAGAAAACAAAAAACAAACGCCGCACGACAATTAGGACAAACAGGCGAAGAACTGGCCGCCCTCTATCTCACCCACAATGGCTACCAGATTCTCGACCACAACTGGAACCTGCACCGAGGATGCGAACTCGACCTTGTTGCCATCAAAGACAACAAACTGCACTTCATAGAAGTAAAAACACGTACATCAGACAAATACGGAGAACCACAAACAGCCATCAACTACCAAAAGATGAGAAACATCTCCAAAGCCATCCGCATCTATCGATACAGACGCAATCTCTTCCACATGGAATACTTTGTTGACAGCATCGCCATTCTCTACCGCTCAGACCAAGATTACGATTTGAAGCACTTCATCGGCATACGCACCGACGGCGCCGCCTGCTACGATGTCAACACCTACCATCAAAGACCGTAAGACTTAAAGGGCATAAGACATAAAGACCAAGAAGATATAAAGGGCACAAGAAACACTAATATACAAAAAAAAGACTCCCCGGAGCATCAGCTCCAGGGAGTCTCACAAGAAGGCGGCGACCTACTCTCCCGCATTGCGGTGCAGTACCATCGGCGCGCCCGGGCTTAACTTCTCTGTTCGGGATGGGAAGAGGTGGAACACCGGGG
>JAEEGL010973592.1_pt1 | contig 27072 bp, 22 predicted proteins | sample 9134231 | NCBI WGS metagenome assembly JAEEGL01 (sample SAMN16246548, study PRJNA631951) | gut metagenome | biome: gut microbiome; feature: rumen; material: fiber-attached | host: Bos | place: Iran: Karaj | collected 2018-10 | reverse complement strand
ATTATTCTGGTGGTGATAGCCCATATAGAGTATATGCCTTTGGAGTTACGGCAATACATAGTTACATTTCATATGCCTGCCTTTTTCGTGATCAGCGGAATGCTGATGAATTTGACCAATGAAAAAAACCGTGATTTCAAACAGCTCTTATCCCACAAATTTAACAGGATACTTCTGCCCTATTTGATCTTTTCTTTGATCTATCCCATTACGTATTATTTAAGGTTTCTTATATCGGGAGAGGGATATTCAAATGAACACTTTATCCAGGATCTTTTTGTAGGAATATCCATGACAGGTGTTTCAGTCTTATGGTTTCTGCCAGCTTTATTTTTTTCTGAATTAATGGCACTGATGATAATAAAGAATCTGAAGAAGCCTTTAATTTTGATTATTGCAGCAGTAATGATGGTCGGATTTTGTTTAATTCCTTTTATAATAAACTTTATGGCGCTTGTACTCTGGAGAGTGGTTTACTGTACCATTCTGGTTTTGATCGGATTTGTCATATATCCTTTATTAAAAAAAGCCCCGGTTAAACCATATGCAGCATTGCTTATATCCGTGATATTGTTTATCGTGTTGTATTTTACAGGCTCAGCAAACGGGATAGTTGATTTGCACTATGTGATCACGGGAAATGTGTTCCTGTATTATTTAAATGCGACGATGGGATCTGCTGCATTGGTTTTAGTATCGGTTTTTATTGATGCAAAAGCGGCATATGTCGGAAATGTTCTGCAGTTTTTTGGGCGTCATAGTCTTTTTATTATGATAACCCATATAGATTTTCTCATTTTGTATATGGCTGAAAAAGTGGCTTTTTTCATATCAGATGCATCGACAAGAGGAAAGGAAATACTTTTCAACATTTCAGCTACGACAGCAACACTTTTCATAGAAAGTGTTCTAATTATCATTTGGGAGAAAATCAAGAATTGTGGTATACTTTTTATTAGTGAAAAAAATAGAAGGAAAGAGTAACATATTACTCGGAAAGGAAGCAAAAATATGGGACTGATCAAAGCGGCTATGGCAGCCGGAAGTACCGTGCTTGCCGACCAGTGGAAGGAGTACTTTTATTGTGACTCTATGGACACTGATGTGCTCATGGTGAAAGGACAGAAAAGAACGGGGCCAAAATCCAGCAATACAAAGGCTTCGGAAAATATTATTTCCAACGGTTCGGTGATTGCGGTAAATGAAGGCCAGTGTATGATTATAGTCGAACAAGGAGCTATAGTGGATCTTTGTTCTGAACCAGGGGAATACACCTATGACAAATCCACAGAGCCTTCCATTTTCACAGGCGGTCTGGGACAGGGAGTGAAGGACAGCTTTAAGACTTTTGGCCGCAGGTTCACCTTTGGCGGTGATACCGGCAAGGATCAGCGGGTTTATTTTGTAAACACAAAGGATATCATAGGTAATAAATATGGTACGCCTGAAGCGGTGCCTTTCAGGGTAGTCGATAACAATATAGGGCTGGATGTTGATATTTCTATCAGGTGCAATGGCCTTTATTCCTTCCGTATAATAGATCCGGTTCTTCTTTATAAGAAGATAGCAGGTAATGTAACCGATTCCTACAGGAAAGATCAGATAGAGGATCAGTTAAAATCAGAGCTAATTACAGCTCTTCAGCCTGCATTTGCACGTATTTCTGCAGAAGGAGTCAGATATTCCGCTCTACCCGGTCATACAAAGGAGCTTACACAGGCACTTCATGATGAGTTGATAGCCACCTGGGGAAATGATTACGGTATTGAGGTTGCAAATGTAACTATAAATTCCGCAACTGCTTCAGAAGAGGATCAGAAGATGATCAAACAGCTTCAGGCGGCAGCTGTAAACAGGAATCCAATGATGGCAGCAGCAAATCTTACTGCGGCACAGGCAGATGCTATGAGAGATGCGGCAAACAATTCAAGTGCAGGTCCTATGATGGCATTTGCCGGAATGAATATGGCAAATATGGCCGGAGGCATGAATGCAAACCAGCTGTTCAGTATGGGAGCACAACAACAGGCTCAGGCAGCACCTGCTCCACAAGGAGGTATGATGGCAGGTGCAGCGGCTTCTCCCGCAGCAGACAGTTGGGAATGCCCGAATTGCCACAAAATGGTCTCGGGAAGATTTTGTACTGAATGCGGTTCACCGAAGCCTGAAGCGGAGAAAGGCTGGGAGTGCCCGAGCTGCCATAAGATCAATCAGGGTAAATTCTGTCAGGAGTGTGGAACGAAGAAGCCGGAAGGCGCACCGCTTTATAAATGTGATAAATGCGGCTGGGAACCTGAAGACCCGATGCATCCTCCGAAATTCTGTCCTCAATGTGGCGATCCTTTTGACGAGAACGACATACAGAAATAGGTTTTGAAATATGGCTTGTAGCCAAATCTTATATATGTTATCATTACGTGGTGCCGCAGGATAAGCGGCATCACGGCTTGTCTACGTAGCTCAGTCGGATAGAGCGACCGCCTCCTAAGCGGTAGGTCGGAGGTTCGAATCCTCTCGTGGACGTTGATCTTATATAAAAAAGTTCTTGCATATCATACGATATTATAGTAAAATCTCTTGTGCGTTTGAAATTCGCGCTTCTAGCTCAGCTGGTAGAGCACCTGACTCTTAATCAGGGTGTTCGGGGTTCGAGTCCCCGGAGGCGCACTGAGCACTGGTTCTGTGGACATTGAGCCATGGGGTTGGTGCTTTATTTTTGAAGTAAGCTGCCATATATACTTTTTTTCATGATGGATCGTATGGCTTTTAAGTTTTATCGAGGCGTGGCTCAGTTTGGTAGAGCGCTGCGTTCGGGACGCAGAGGCCGCAAGTTCAAATCTTGTCGCCTCGACTTTGATTATAAGGTGCCCTTTGGGCACCTTATAATTTACCCAAATTTATCATATTATAAAGTTATATTATAGGAAAATGAATTATATTGTACTGGATCTTGAATGGAATATGGGTAAAAAGCGGGAAGAGCTAAAAGTAATGCCCTTTGAGATCATTGAAATAGGAGCAGTTAAGCTTGATGAGGGAAAAAGAGAAATAGAACGCTTTTCCCGTCTTATCCGACCGCAAGTATACCGACATATGCATTGGATGAATAAAAAGATCGTTCATATAGATAATTCGGATTTAAGGGAAGCAGCGGGTTTTGAAGAAGTGTATTCCGAATTTTTGGCTTTTTGCGGAGATGAGCCATATATGTTCTGCACATGGGGAGACACAGACCTCACTGAGTTACAACGGAATATTTATTATTTTGAATGTATGCCTTTAACTGAAGGTCCTTTGGAATATCTGGATGTACAAAAACTTAAGGGGTATAATGAGGGCTCACATAAAAGTAGAGTTTCTCTTGAAAGAGCAGTAGAAGAATACAATATATCCGAAAGCTCAGAATTCCACAGGGCTATCAATGATGCATTATATACAGCAGAAGTCCTTAAAAGGATAGATGTTAAATACGAAAAATATACTTCATTTAATACTTATTTTGCCCCAAAGGATACCGGGGCTGAAATCATCAAGGATTACGGCGACTATACTAAGATCATATTCAGATGTTTTAAGGATAAACAGAAGCTTCTTCATGACAGAATTATTCGCAGGCTGTCATGTCCTATATGTGGGAATACTCTGGAAAAAGACATCCCCCTTTTTTCTCCAAACGGGAAAAATTATTTAATGGCCGGGAATTGCAGTGAGCATGGATTTGTCAAAGCAAAGATACGCATTAAGAAAAATGAACAAGAGAACCTGCCGTATGCAATTAAAACCATAAGGATTATTAATAATGAAGAAAGACAAGCATTGGACAGCAGATATCAAAAATTCATATCATCAAAATCAGAATGATATCGTTTCCTTCTTCTTTTGATATCTCTTCTTCGAGACATGGCATTTCCAAAGTTGTATGTTTTCATAATATGTATGAGAAGAATTACCACTAAAATTACAGCAAGGAGTATACAGACATATGGTATAAACTTTGTAATATCCACATATGTAATTTTTTGATCTGAAGAGGTTCCGGTTGTGATATCTTTAGCATCAACCGTATCAGGAGTTTGGTCATATAGAAGGAGATCACATTTCCCGGCAAACATGCCATCTAGATCATATGTCACTTCTGCCAGTATATCTGAGTCAGGATCATCTGTATACTTTATGTCCGAATTTAAAGCGGAAAAGGATTTACCCTCTGGCAGGATTACGTATCCGGTCGTATCAAGAGTTATAAAAGATCCGGTTTTTCCGAATGTAGTATCTTCGGTTTGAAAAAAACCGGCTTCTTTCATATTATACTGATCATCGTTTTCTGAAATATTGGATTTTACGTAATTATTAAATCCAAAATCCAATAGGGAACGTGTATCTGTATAGTTTTTCTCAGATTCATCTTTCATTACAACACATATTAAAGACAGTCCGTTGTTTTCGGCAACAGTCACAAGAGTTGCACCGGCTGCCATTGTGTAGCCTGTTTTTCCCCAGATTACCGGATCATAGGCATACGTTAAACCTTCATACATTTTATGATGGTTTAGGAGATGTATTTCATCAGGCTGAGTGGAGGTTGGAGCTATATCGTATGTTCTCATTGATGCAAGCCGTCTGCAGGTATCATTATCATTAAAGGCTTTGGCAATAAGTGCCATATCATGTGGGGATATATAGTGATTATCATTAGGCAGGCCGTTTGCGTTTTCAAAATGCGTGTGAGTGCACCCCAGTTCTTCGGCTCTCTTATTCATCAAATCTACAAAATCTTCTATGGATCCTGATACATGCTCCGCTATGGCAGAGGCGGCTTCGTTCGCAGATGCCAGCATGACACAAAGGATCGCCTCTTCCATGGTAATGGACTGTCCTACATCCAGACCTACATTAGATGACGTTCTGTCGATACCGAAGACTGCTTCATTTGACAGCGTCACGGTTTCTGAAAGGGAACTGTTTTCTACAGCCAGGAGACAGGTCATTATTTTTGTAATAGATGCGGGAAAATATGGAGTATCCATGTTTTTTTGGTAAAGAATGACATCATTTCCCGAATCCATAAGTATTGCGCCTTCAGCAGTAATTTTAGGGGCACTTATGTCGCCAAGTGTTTTTGATGGAAGATACAGAGCAGATGATTCCGATACGGATGCAGTCTCTGTATTAAGCACATCTTCTAATATGCTTTCGGATGCAAAAACCGTATGACCAAAAAAATTCAGGAAAATAAAGCAGATAGATAGAACGGATAAGGTCATACGAATGGATTTTGTTTTTTTTCTTTGACATTGTAGTATAGTCATGATAAGGACTATTTTATGATGCCGTGACAAAAAGGTCAAAAATAATTTAGGAGACAAAATGCGATTGAGACATATTCCCGGAGCGGAAGAAGAAATAGATAAGAGCAGCTGGGTTTATCACAACCCGGAAGAGGTGAAAGACCAGATAAAATCACCTCTATATATAGAAATAGGAATGGGAAAAGGCAGATTTATAATAGAAAATGCCCTGAAACATCCGGATATCCATTACATAGGCATAGAAATGTATGAAAGTGTAATGATAAAAGCAACAAGAAAACTGGATAGTATGCCAGAAGATAAAAGACCCTGCAATTTACGTTTTATCCGAATGGATGCAAGATATATCAACGATTTCTTTCCTGAAGAAAGTGTGGACAAGATCTTTTTGAATTTCTCAGATCCCTGGCCCAAAACCAGACACGCACACAGGAGATTGCCTGCACAACCATTTTTAGAACGGTTTCATAGGATCTTAATAACAGATGGAGAGATAGAGTTTAAAACGGATAATACCGACTTATTCGATTTTGCGATGGAAGAATATAAAAAAGCAGGTTTTTCCATGGTTTTTTATTCATATGATCTGCATAATAATGCTGATGAAATGAAAAAAAATATTATGACGGAGTATGAAGAAAAGTTTGCTGCCAAAGGAAACAAAATTTGCAAATACGTAATAAAAAAGATAAAGTAAACACATGGCTGACTCAAATATCACGAAAAATGCTTTGGCTTTGGCACTAAAACACTTGATGAAGACTCAGGGGTTTGAAAAGATCTCCGTGTCTGAAATATGTAAAGAATGTGATATGAACCGCAAGAGTTTTTATTATCATTTCAGAGACAAATATGATCTTGTCAACTGGATTTTCTATGTCGATTTTTTAGGCAAGCTGCAAATAGCATCATATAAGGACGGGTGGGATGCTTTAAAAGATCTTTGTGAGAGATTCTATGATGACAGGGATTTTTATCTGGAAGCATTGAAGATAGAAGGACAGAATTCTTTTCATGATTATGTGATAGACACATTACGTCCTTTGATCGCATATTTTACAGAGGATTTATTTCAAGAAGGCCCTGAGCAGGACTTTTTTTATGTTTTTTTTGCTGACGCATTTTTGCATTCTATTATGAGATGGCTTCAGGATGATATCGGGATGAAACCGGAAGTTTTTGTAAATAACCTGCGTGGAATTTTCAGACATATTGCCATAAATACTATGAAAGAGGCTGAAAAACAGGGGCTGTCTTTTCAAGAGCAGTGACGATATCGGTCTCAAGGATATTAATGCTTGTGTGGGTCGGATATAATATATAGCCGTCAGATGACAGCTCAAAAATAAAAGGTATATCTGATATCATTTCATTTACGAGACGTATATCCGAATAAACGTCCCATACAAGGATAGGATACTCCTGCTGCATTCTGGTTCTCTTTGCAAATTTTCCGGCAAGGCCCTTATCTGAGTCCTTTTGTATCAGAAAAATAAAAGCACTGCCGAAAGACAGCCATAAATTGATATATTCATCATCAGAAAACCTGGAGACTTCGTCTGATGTATACAGATAATGGATCACATATAATGCCTTGATTTTCTTTAATAAACGGCAGGAATTCATAGCTTCATCAGCGGAGATATTTACTGATATCACGGTATTTCCTATATTTCTTATTCTTTCTGCCTGTTTTTCGTCAATATGGGCATCATTTAGGAATAAAAAGAAAGCACACGCCGGATGTTTAAGAAAAACCGTTTCCAGTGCTGGGTCATCTGACAAATTATGCTCTTTTATTATCACATATGTATTTATGCCTAAAGGGGATAGACGTTCTATAATTACATTTATATCCTCGGCCTTTAATTTCCCTTCCATCTCGGGATCATAATGGATCTGTATGACCCAGGGGAGCATATAACCTCGGGCCTCAGATTCTTTTCTTATCAGTCTTGCACCGTATGTCCAGCTGTTATAGCCCATGTTAAGACCGAATGTCTTTATGGCTTTATGATCAACAGTAGCCAGAAAATCTTCAAGCATTTTGTAATAAGGACTATCATCATTTTTAAGCAGATTTGTAATATGGCCAAAAGATGCCTTCTGGAATCTTCCCTCGGAAAACTGCTTACCCATATCCGCAAGCCGCCTTAATGAACGTTTAGGATCATCGGTTACATCCCGGATTCCTCTGTCAACAATAGTCTCTATAAGTACTCTGGTAAAATTAGTATTATCCATGAATCCCTGCCTTCGGTTATTTTCTTGCTTTAATTTTCTATAATTTACAGTCTTGGGTAAAGGGACAGATTAAGTAAATTGTCACTAGACCGGGTGATCAAAAAAGATTGAGAAGCTTCTTTTCAGAAGTATGAAGGATTTATCTGGGTTTTTATGTTAAAATATATTGTTAAATATAAGGTGTAATTCAGGAGTATTTTGATTATGAAGATAAACAGGTATTTCAAAGATAATAAATGGATGCCTTATGCCTTGGCCGGATGTGTGATAGTTTTGTTTTATTTACTGGTCAGCCATATAAACTATCTTTTCATAGGTATCAAATATTTTATGGGGTTTGTTTCGCCGGTTATTATAGGCTTGATCATGGCTTATGTCTTAGACCCTTTGGTGATGATTTTTGAAAAAAATCTGTTTGGTCTTAGGGAAAAACCGGTTATCCGAAGACTTGTAGCGGTGTGGATAACCATTATTTTAGTTGTTCTGACATTAGTTGTTTTTATGTTCGCGCTGGTACCCCAGGTGGTGAAATCTTTGGGTACGTTCTTTTCTAATTTTGATGCGTATGCTAACAGCCTGCAGAATTTTATAAATACATTAAGCCTTGATGCGAAAAACAGTTTTATAGATATCTCAAGTTTTACCAAAGTGTTAGATAATGCCATAGAAAACATGGCAGAGTATATACAAAAAAATCTCGGCAATATAGTTAATACATCCATAAATGCCGGAATGACTGTGATCAATACGGTTATGTCTTTTATCCTGGCAATATATATGCTTTGTGATAAAGAAAGGATCCAAAACAGCTGGAAGCGCTTGCTGCAGGGATTGTTTTCAGAAAAGGGATATAATGATATATCGGCATTTTGGAAAAGATGCAACGAAATATTAATAAGATATATAGCAGGAGATATTCTTGACGGAGTCATAGTCGGGGTTATCAACTTTTTGTTTATGACTATTGCTGGAATGGATTATGCGGCTTTGATATCAGTAATAGTCGGGATCACAAATCTGGCGCCTACTTTCGGACCCTTGGCAGGGGCTGTCATAGGCGCGTTTTTCCTTGTGTTCGTAAATCCATGGTATGCATTTTGGTTCCTTATATTTACGGCTGTGCTTCAGACATTGGACGGATATATTATCAAACCGAAATTATTTGGGAATACATTGGGGGTATCTTCACTTTGGATATTGATCTCTATAATAGTTCTGGGACGCATGTTTGGTATAGCAGGTATTCTTTTAGCCATACCGTTTGCTGCCATATCAGATATATTTTACAAAGAGGTGATATTATATAATCTTGAGAGAAGAAAAGAGGAAAAAAAGACGGCCATGGCTGAAGCCGAGGCCAGAAGAGCGGCTGATTATGCTGCTATGAAGGCAGCTAAGGAGGCTATAAAGGCTGCCTCCAATAAAGAGAATATATCCGATTCCACGAAAGAAATAGAAAAGCTGAAAAATGATATTTGAAACTCACGCCCATTACGATGACAGCAGATATGATATCGACAGACAGGAGCTGCTTTCAAAAGAACTTAAGAAATCCGGCATTGATAAAATTATGAACGTAGCATCGGATATACCGTCGATAGATGCCACTTATAGATTATCCCTTGATTATCCGGACGTTTATGGGGCTCTAGGCCTGCATCCTTCGGAGATAAAAGATCTTTCGGATGAAGTAATATCTTATATAAAAGAATTGACATCAAAGAATAAAAAAATACGGGCTGTTGGTGAGATAGGACTGGATTATCACTACGAGGGCTATGATATTGAGGAACAAAAACGAGGGTTTGTTCGTCAGATAGATCTTGCAGAAGAATTGGATTTACCGATAATAGTTCATTCCAGGGATGCAGCATTTGACACTTTTAGTATAATTCAAAACAGATATTCAGATAAAAGATACAGATTAAACGGAGTAATCCACTGTTTTTCATATTCTAAAGAGGAAGCCATGAAATATACAGAGCTTGGCTTTCTTATCGGTGTCGGGGGAGTAGTTACATACAAGAACGGAAAAAAACTAAAAGAAGTCGTAAATGAAATACCATTAGAGAAGATCATATTGGAGACGGATTGTCCTTATCTTTCGCCGGAACCATTGAGGGGAGAGAGAAATTCATCCTTGAATCTGAAGTATATTGTCACCTCCGTTGCAAGGATTAAAGGCGTATCTGAAGAAGAAGTAGAACGCATAACTTATAACACGGCCATCAGGCTTTACGGGATCAAATGAAATCCGAGTATCTGGTATATAATACACAAAAAGTCCTGAAAAAATATGGGTTTAGTGCCAATAAACGTTTCGGCCAGAACTTTATCACAGATAATTCCGTTTTGGAGGATATAGTCAGGTTCTCACATATAAACAGAGAAGAGAATGTTCTGGAAATAGGCCCCGGTCTCGGCACACTGACTGAATATTTAGCAATAAATGCAAAAAGGGTATATGCTGTTGAAATAGATAAAAAGCTGATACCTGTTTTACAGGATACACTTGAACCCTATGATAATATAGAGATAATCAACGCGGATATCCTTAAATTAGATATCTTGTCAGTTATGGGTAAAGAACCGTTTCGTATAGTAGCTAATCTCCCGTATTATATTACGACACCGATCATTATGACCCTTTTGGAATCACGTATTCCTTGCAGGTCCATTACAGTTATGGTGCAAAAAGAAGTCGGAGAAAGGATGACAGCTGCTCCCGGAAATAAAAGATATGGAGCGCTTACGCTCGCGGTTAATTATTATACGGATGCTGAAATAGTCAGAAAGGTATCTGCGAACTGTTTTATCCCCAGACCGAAAGTTGATTCGGTAATAGTTCATTTAAATATAGTTGACCAGCCTAATGTGCTTGTAAAGGATGAAGAACTGTTATTTTCTTTAATACGAGGGGCGTTCAATCAAAGAAGAAAAACTCTGGTAAATTCGCTTACGGGATTTAACGGCCTTGATTACCCCAGAAACAGGATATTAGAAGCTATAGTGAATATAGGGGCTAAACCAACTGTCAGGGGCGAAGAACTATCACTTATGGATTTTTCTCGATTGGCGGAGGAGCTTGCAGAATAAAGGGCGAGATATTGTTGTTCTCAATAGTTTTGTGATACAATATTTAGATTGTACAAGAGGGGGAAGTTTTAGTCTCCGATCTCAGATTCGTTTTTTGTAAAAAAGGTGGTTTATTTACAAAACTGCCGCGACAGGGGCAAAGAGAGCGTTGGATAAGTACGAAAAAAAAGTCAGAATAAATCAGATCATTTCCTGTATAAAAAAAGGGGAATATCAGGATGCTCAGGAAATAGCAGATTCTATTGACTGGCGACAGGAAAAAAGCATAAGAACGCTTAGAATGGTGAGCGAGGTATATAAGATTAATAAACGGTATGAGGATGCTATTACTGTTTTAAACCTGGCGTATGAAAAAGATCCTGAAGATCCAATAAAAAGAAAGATAGTTTATGATCTCTGTGAATTGGCTATTAAACTGGGACAATTTGGTATTGCTGTACGTTTCATGAAAGAGTTTTCGCAGCTTGCTCCAAAGGATCCCGGAAGATATATTTTACAATATCGTATGCTGAAAGCGACGGATGCCGATTACGGAGAACGTATAGAGCTTTTGGAGGAATTTAAAAGCAGGCATTTTGGTGATTTTGACGGAAAATGGGCATATGAACTGGCGTATCTATATCACTTAACAGGAAAAGGAGAGAAGTGTGTAGAGTGCTGTAATGAAATCGCATTATGGTTTGTTACGGGACCTGTGGTGGTAAAAGCCTTAAAGCTGAAAAGAGAACATCAGCAGCTTACATATGAGGAGGAGCAAAAAATATCCAGTTCCGATCATGGTGTTGATGACGAAGAAGTTCTATATCAGAAGAGACATAAGACTGATACAGCACCTGTCTATATAGATACTACGCCTGTTATAGGTGATGGATACAGTACAGATGGTCCTGAAGACAGGACACAGACTCCGTACGAACATTTTCAGCCGGAAAATCAGCAGAATTTAGGACAATCCTATAATAATGAGCCTGATCCACAGGAATTCAGTATAGAAGTAAAAAAAGTGGATCCTTCGATGGAACCTACAATCCGTATGGCTGAAAAGCTTACAGGACCGTCTATAATGTCAAGAGAAACTACCATTATGCCTGATATAAGCAAAAACCTTGATCAGGGTCAAACAGAGATGCCTGCTGTAACAAAACAGGAAGATCAGCGATTACCGGAGCCCGAACCTAAACCGGCAGTTTCTGAGGATACGGCTCATATCGTAGTTGAGATTCCGAAACCAGCATCTACAACCAGTATTCAGGATGCGATATCCCAGACGGGCTCTATAGCGCAGCAGGAAATATCAGTAAATCTTGACAAATTCAGCACGATGAATCTGCAGGCGGAACTAAAGGAAAATATGGAGAAACTGCAGGAAGAAACTGGTGAGCCGTTGCGTGAAAAAGAAGAAAAACTTCCTGACAGGGTGGCAGAGCCGGATAAGGAACTTACAGAGTTAAAAGCAGAGAGTGATACTAAACCCATGGCAAAGGAGCCGGTCGTCTCTACTTCTGAACCGGTACGTACTACAGATCCGACGGCGCCCAAAGAGATGAAACCAGAAGAGATTGCTGCAAAAATATCAAGGGTTCCGGTGCCGGATCAGTTTAAGAACATTATATCTCAGGAAATGGACGGACAGATGCAGCTCAATGTACCGGCTGAAGCGCCGGTAGATGAGAAGCAGATCACCGGACAGATGGATATTGAAAGCATACTTGCAGAATGGGATAAACTGCAGGAAGAAGCAAAAGACCGGCGTATCAAGGCTGCCAAGCAGAAATCCCTTGATCAGACTAACGAACTTGTGAAACCCTTAGCGGAGGTGCTTCCGGGATATGAACTTCCGCAAATAGATGATAAAGAAGAAAAAACGGAAACAACAAAAGACACACCGACTGATGAACCTCCTGTTTCACCGGGATTTACAGCGCCCCTTGTGGTTTCGCAAAATACAACTTCTGAAGTAAATATTTCAGAATTGGAAGCAGCTCTTGAAGCTACTGCGTATGAAGCACCGGAAGCTGATTCGGATTCAGATGATCTCGATGAAGAGGAGCAACTGTCCTATAATGATCCGGAACCGGAAGAAGACTTTTTACAAAATCCCGGTCAGGAAGAGCCGGAAGATATTCCGGAAACCAGGAGACAGGATGAAGTAGATACAGGAAAGAAAAAACCCCATTTTGTTACATATGATACGGTAGAATTACCATCTGTTTTTGACAGTTTTCTTAATATTAAAGGGCTGCCCCCGCAGCTTAAAGAAGCTGAAGAGAGACTATCCATGGAATCCTCTCATGGAAATGTGCTTATTATAGGAAGCGAACATGCGGCAAGAATGGAACTGATCCAGGCGATTGTCCGGGATATGGGCGAAAAAGAAGCTAAAGGAGAGATTAAGGCAGCTGCCATCGATGCTGATACATTCAATAATAAAGATGTTTCGAAGTCAATGAAGGCACTTGCCGGAAATGTGCTTGTCATAGAGGGCGCGGGAAGGCTGTCGGATGATGCAATGAATGCGCTTTTAACTTCTTTGACCGAAGAAGATATGAAGATTTTGGTTATTTTGGAGGATTCCAAGGGAGGGGCCAAGAATTTAAGCGAGTATAACAGATTTGATGAAATATTCGATGTATTGGTTGATATACCGACATTAAGTAACGATTATCTAGTAGATCATGCTAAAAATTATGCCAGGGAAAGGGATTATACCTTGGATGATATGGCAGTACTCGCATTATACCAGCGAATAGATGAAAGACAGACGGCAGATCATGTCGTGACATCTGACGAGGTAGAGCATATAATAGATGCAGCAATTAAGAAGGCAAACAAGAAAAATCTGAAACATCTGGGGGATGTTCTGTTCGGAAAAAGATATAATGATGATGATCTCATTGTTTTGAGAGAAAAGGATTTTGCAAAATAAAAAATGATCCTTATGGGGGGAAGCTATGACGGAAAAGAAAAAAACTCCTGTTAAAAAACCAAATCGTATCACAATAGTCAAGAAAACCCGACAGAAATTAAAAAAAGCGGAAAAGCTCTTTTTCAGCAAGGACGATGCATATTATTTCGGGCAAGGCGTGCATTACGATATATATAAAAAACTGGGCTCACATCCTTCTGTGGAAGACGGAAAAGAAGGATATTTTTTTGCTGTATGGGCTCCGCATGCCAAATATGTGGCAGTGACCGGGGAGTTCAATGGATGGGATACAGGAAAAGACGCCATGCTCTTGGATAATGAAGTAGGAGTCTGGACCAGATTTATTCCGGATGTCAAAGAGGGAGCTATGTATAAATACTATATTGTAAGCGCTGCCGGTGAGGGATTCTATAAGGCGGATCCATACGCAAGTTATGCGGAAGAAAGACCGGGGACCGCTTCCAGGACTTTTGACATAGGTCATTTTACCTGGAATGACGGAAAATGGATGAGAAATCGTGCAAAAAAGGATATGAATAAAGAACCTATGGCAATTTATGAATGCCATATCGGTTCATGGATGAAGCATCCTACAGAGGATAATGATGGTTTTTATTCATATAGAGACTTTGCTGACAGGATATGTGAATACCTAAAAGAAATGCCCTATACCCATATTGAGCTTATGGGGATAGCGGAACATCCTTTTGACGGTTCATGGGGGTATCAGGTTACGGGATATTATGCTCCTACATCAAGATATGGTAATCCGGATGATTTCAGATATCTTGTAAATAAATTGCATGAGCAGGGAAAGGGCGTGATCCTAGACTGGGTACCGGCACACTTCCCCAGAGATGCACATGGCCTCGCTAATTTTGACGGCGAAGCATGTTATGAATATGCCGATCCCAAAAAAGGCGAACATCCTGACTGGGGAACTAAAATTTTTGATTACGGCAGAAGTGAAGTCAAAAATTTCCTTATAGGAAATGCCTTATATTGGATGGAAGAGTTTCATATTGACGGTCTGAGAGTAGATGCCGTTGCCTCAATGCTGTATTTAGATTACGGTAAAAGAGACGGTCAGTGGGTTGCTAACAAATATGGCGGAAATAAAAACCTTGAAGCGATAGAGTTTTTTAAGCATTTAAATTCATGTGTATTGGGAAAATATCCCGGAGCCATGATGATAGCAGAGGAATCAACGGCGTGGCCGAAAGTCACTGGAAATGTTGAGGAAGACGGATTAGGATTTTCATTCAAGTGGAATATGGGATGGATGCATGACTTTTGCGACTATATGAAACTGGATCCATATTTCAGGAAGAATAACCATTATAAAATGACATTTGCCATGAGCTATAACGCTGCTGAAAAGTATATTCTGGTGCTTTCTCATGATGAAGTAGTCCATCTGAAATGCTCAATGCTCGGTAAGATGCCCGGTTATACGGTTGATAAATTTGCTAATCTGAGGACAGGGTATGCTTTTATGATGGGACATTCTGGGAAAAAGCTCCTCTTTATGGGACAGGAGTTTGGACAGGAAAGAGAATGGAGCGAGGCACGCGAGATAGACTGGTTTTCTCTTGAGGATCCGCTTCATAAAGGAATGCAGCTTTGGTTTGGCGATCTGCTCCGCCTATATAATATGTACCCGAGCATGTATGAGCTGGATGCAGGATTTGAAGGATTTCGCTGGATAAATGCAGATGATACGGAAAAGAGTATTTACTCTTTCTACAGACAGGATCACACAGGTAAGAACAACATTCTTTTTGTCACAAATTTTACACCGATGGAAAGAGGCGATTATCGGGTGGGAGTTCCCAAAGAGGGAAAGTACACTTTGTTACTTAATTCCGATGAAAAAAAGTATGGAGGGAACGGAGCGCAGATACCTGCTTCAATAAAAGCAGAAGCCATACCTTGGGACGGCCAGCCGTTTTCAATAGGATTTAAGCTCCCGCCGTTCGGATCGGCAGTTTTCAAATTTTGAATTTATCAGGTAACAGAGCGTCCGGATAAAGATATTATCTATATCTTGTGGGTTCAGGTATGAATGTACTTCTCCGATATATATATGAGAGGCAATAAACGGACTTATGTCTAAACGAAATGACAAGGAGGTACAATAATGGCAGTAGATGGAATAGGTATAGGAAGTGGTATCAACTCGGCCGAATATTATACAGGAAAAACAAAATCAGCATCTGAGGCTGCAGTGTCTGAGAATTCGGCAAAGAAAGCTAATGAAGAGACAGCAGGCGTGATTTATGAGAAATCGACTGAGGCAGACAGTATTCAGTCCGTAAAGCCAAAAACAGTAGATCGAGAAGCTATAATCGAAAAAATGAAATTTGATGCTGAACAGCAAACAGCAAACTTAAGATCCATTGTTGAGAAGCTTATGCTCGGTCAGAGCAAAGCATCCAGCATAGCAGGAGCAAAGGAGGGAGAAAATACTCTTCCTGGCGAAGAAGACATATGGAAGTTCCTCGCAAAAGGAGATTTTACAGTAGATGCCGCCACTAAGGCACAGGCAGAGGCGGATATAGCTGAAGACGGATATTGGGGAGTAGAGAAAACATCGGACCGGATCCTTGATTTTGCAAAAGCATTGGCAGGAAATGACTCCGGAAAAGCTCAAATGCTGTTGGATGCATTCAAAGAGGGATATAAGAAAGCTGAGGAAATGTGGGGAGATAAACTGCCGGATATTTCCGCAAGAACTTATGAAGCAGTTGAGAAAAAATTTAATGATTGGATGAACGAAGGAACAAATACCGAAACTTGAAAGACAATCTGACGTTATGTTGGCTTCCGTATTGGGAAAATACGGAAGCTTTTTAATTGTATACAAAGAAACAATATGGTATACTAACTATTGTATGATTTTTTATACAATCCACCTGAAAACAGAAAACAGGAGAAACACTTTATAATGGAGATAAAGGCATACGCAAAAATTAATCTTGCTTTGGATATAACCGGAAAAAAAGAAGACGGATATCACGAAATAAGAACCGTTATGCAGCAGATAGATATTTATGACGAGATAAAGCTGTATGCGGAAGCAGAAATATCAGGAAACGATGACCGAGGACAGATCCTTATCTCCTGTAATGATTCGATTGTCCCGACAGATGAGAAAAACCTGGCATATAAAGCAGCTAAACTGTTGTTTGATGAATTTGATATAACCGATGCAATTCTGATAGAAATAGAAAAAAACATACCTGTTTCTGCAGGACTTGCAGGGGGATCGTCTGATGCAGCAGCTGTCTTAAAAGGGATCAATGAGTACTTCGGACTGGGATTGAGTATGGATGAATTAATCCTGCGCGGAGTCAGACTCGGAGCGGATGTTCCCTTTTGTATTATGGGGGGGACCGCTTATGCAGGGGGGATCGGAGAGGTGTTGATCCCGATGGAACCGCCAGGAGAGTACATAGTGCTCGTGGCGGTTCCGGATACAAGAGTTTCTACAAAATGGGCTTATAACGCATATGACAAGATAGCAGGATCCGACACGGTAAGACACCCCGATATAGACCAGATAAGGGCAGCGATCGAAATGGAGGATTTCGGATGTGTGCCGGAGTTTTTGGGTAATGTGCTGGAATATGCTACGATGCCGGAATATCCTATAATATCCAAGGTAAAGAGTATCATGATGCAAAACGGTGCAGCGGGGGCTTTGATGAGTGGATCAGGGCCCAGTGTGTTCGGTCTTTTTATGGATGAGGAAAAAGCGGCAAAGGCCTACGATGTGCTGGATATGTTCGATCTGGTGCCGGAGGAGAGAATTTTTCTGACAGGGTTTCATAACTAAAGAGGATCAGATATGGGATTTTATGAGAATGAAGAAGATGCTTTTCTTCCGTTAAGAGATGTTGTTTTTAAGCAGCTTAGGGAAGAAATCCTTTATGGAAAGCTAAAACCGGGAGAAAGGCTTATGGAGATAGCTCTTTCAGAGCGTTTAGGTGTGAGCAGGACTCCGGTGAGAGAAGGTATAAGACTCCTTGAAAAAGAAGGCCTGGTTGTCATGCTTCCGCGGAGAGGCGCTCATGTGGCAAGTATTACCGCAAAGCAGTTAGAAGATGTGCTGGAGGCCAGAAGGACGCTTGAAACATTTGCCGTAAATGCATGCTGTGCAAAGATTACGAAAATGAGATTTGAAGAGCTGAAAGAAGCTAACAGAAAGTTTGCAGAAACCATAAGCACACGGGATTTAAGAGCTATGGCTGATTGTGATACCGAGTTCCATAATATAATCATTGACACAGCGGGCAATGAAAAAGTAAAGGAACTCTTGATCAGTCTAAAAGAGCAGATATTCCGATATAAATATGAATTTATGAAAGAGATGGATGACCCAACCAGGCTTGTGAGAGAGCATGAACAGATAATAAGTGCTATCGGAGAATGTCGTTCTGATAGAGCTGTTGAGCTTATCAGAATGCATATAGATTCTCAGGCGATAGCAATTTACAGAAAACTGAAATGAAAGGGTGGCAAACAGTATTTCTGTTCATGGAAAAGAAGCCATATGTTCTATTTCCGTCATCATGTACATATCTACGCTGACAGCGGAGCCGATACTTCCGCATATTAGGCAACTAAAAATGATCATAATAGAGAGGCGTTAGACTATGACGGAAGCAACGGAAATATGTTTGCAAACATACAGTTCTGCAGGAAACAGAACGGATATTAAATCAGACAGCAGATTTTTCGTAAAGAACGGCAAATATCATGTTCTGTTCAGTATTGATGGGGATAAATGCAGAATTAGCTTTGATCAGGAGGGCTGTACCTATCGCAGACAAGGAGACCTGTCTTATGAGCTTAATCTATCAAAAGGTCAAAAAAGCACCGTGACAATAGTTACTGAACATGGTGTATCGGATCTGTCCTGTTTTACCCATTCTTATAATATGTCAGAATTTAGGGATGCAATAATGATCAATATAAAATATAATATGGCAGAAGAAGACTGCGAAATGGAAATAACCATTAAGGAGAAACTATGAAGATCAGAAAGGCAATTATACCGGCAGCAGGTCTCGGCACCAGATTTCTTCCTGCGACAAAAGCTCAGCCTAAAGAAATGCTGCCGATAGTGGATAAGCCCACTATTCAGTACATTATTGAAGAGGCAGTAGCCAGCGGAATAGAAGATATAATAATAGTAAACGGAAGGAATAAGGGTTCCATCGAAGATCATTTCGACAGGGCTGTAGAACTGGAGATGGAATTGAAGAAAAAAGAGAAGGAAGAAGAGCTGAAAATGGTCAAATCCATCTCTGATATGGCAAATGTCTATTTTATCAGACAAAAGAAACCCTTAGGTCTGGGTCATGCAGTGCTTTCAGCGCAGCATTTTATAGGCGAAGAACCATTTGCGGTTCTTCTAGGAGATGATGTGGTTGTGTCTAAAGTGCCTGCGCTTAAACAGATGATCGATATATATAATGAGTATAATAACAGCATCATAGGTGTACAGACTGTTCCGCATGAAGTAACTGATAAGTATGGGATAGTGAACGGTAAAGCGGTTGATGAAAGAGTATATAAGGTAAAGGATCTTGTTGAAAAGCCGTCTGTAGACGAAGCGCCGTCGGATATAGCAATTCTCGGAAGATATATTCTTACACCTAAGGTCTTTTATTATCTGGAAACTCAGGAAAGAGGAGCCGGCGGAGAGATCCAGCTGACAGATTCATTGAAAAGAATGGCGAAAGATGAAGCGGTTTATGCGTACGATTTTAAGGGACACAGATATGACTGTGGTTCAAAAATAGGATTTCTTCAGGCCAATATTGAGTTTGGTCTTCGAAGAGGAGATCTGAGGGCCGGACTTGAAAAATATATAAAAACCCTGTCAGAAAATATTGACAAGGCGATAGATTATGATTAAAGCAGCGTGAAAAAACGCAGGCAGATCCAGAGAGGAGATATATCTTAGCATGAGTACGGGATGGATAGTGACAATCGTTTTATTGATAATCCTTATTGCTGCAGCGGTAGCCCTTTATTTTTTCGGCAAAAGAGCGCAGAAAAAACAAGCTGAACAGCAGGAACAGATAGAAGCAGCGGCGCAGGTCGTACAGATGCTGGTCATAGATAAGAAGAAAATGCGCCTTAATGAGGCCGGACTGCCGGATGCTGTTATCCAGCAGACACCAAAGCTTATGAGAAGGTCTAAAGTACCCGTCGTTAAAGCTAAAGTCGGCCCTCAGATAATGAGTTTTATAGCCGATGCCGCTGTGTTTGACGAGATCCCTGTTAAAAAGGAAGTAAAAGCGACCGTAAGCGGAATTTATATTTCAAAGGTAAGAGGCGTAAGAGGGTCGATGAATAAAGGGGCAGAGCCGGTAAAAAAGAGTAAGTTCCAGCAGTTTAAGGAAACGCTTCAAGAAAAAGCGGGAGCAACACCTAAGAAGTCATGAAAAAATAAAAACCTTAAAAATAATACAGAATTTAAACAGGAGAAATTTATGAGCGATAAAAAATTGGTAGAATCCATTACTTCTATGGATGATGATTTTGCACAATGGTATACGGATGTAGTAAAAAAAGCCGAACTGATGGACTATTCCAGTGTAAAAGGCTGCATGATATTTCTTCCGGCAGGATATGCCCTATGGGAAAACATACAAAAGATATTGGATAATAGGTTTAAGGCTACGGGGGTTGAAAATGTATATTTACCGCTTTTCATACCGGAAAGCCTGCTGCAAAAGGAAAAAGACCATGTAGAAGGTTTTGCGCCTGAGGTCGCGTGGGTTACCGAAGGAGGCGGAGAAAAACTCGAAGAGCGCATATGCGTCAGACCGACTTCTGAAACGTTGTTTTGCGATCTTTATAAAAACATCATTCATTCATACAGAGATCTTCCGAAAGTATATAATCAATGGTGTTCTGTTGTTCGATGGGAGAAAACTACCAGGCCTTTTTTAAGATCAAGGGAGTTTCTGTGGCAGGAGGGCCACACGATGCATGAAACACTTGAGGAAGCGGAAGACCGTACCGTACAGATGCTAAATGTCTACGCTGATTTCCTAAAGGAGGATCTTGCCATCCCGACAATAAAGGGAAGGAAAACTGAAAAGGAAAAGTTTGCAGGAGCTATTGCGACTTATACCATAGAGGCTATGATGCATGACGGTAAAGCGTTGCAGAGCGGGACATCGCACAACTTCGGAGACGGGTTTGCAAAAGCATATGAGATCGAATATACAGGAAGAGATAATAAGCTTCACAATCCATTCCAGACTTCCTGGGGTCTGTCGACAAGACTTATAGGTGCGATCATAATGGTGCACGGAGATGACAGAGGACTTGTTCTGCCGCCCCGTATCGCACCTACTCAGGTGGTAATAGTACCTATCCAGCAACAAAAGGAGGGCGTATTGGATACTTGTTATAAAGTAGCCGGGGAATATCTTTCCGGGATCAAGGTTAAGGTAGATGATACGCAAAGACATCCCGGTTTTAAATTTGCGGAACAGGAAATGAGGGGATTTCCTATACGGATAGAAATAGGACCGAGGGATATCATGAACAGCGAATGTGTAGTAGTGCGCCGCGATACCCATGAGAAGAAAACGATAAAGCTCGATGAACTTAGTACATATATTGTTAATCTGCTAAATATAATACAGGAAGACATGTATAAAAGAGCAAAACAGCATCTTGACGATTCCATTTATGAAGCAAAAGAATATGAAGAATTCCGGAACCTTATAGATGAAAAGCCGGGATTTGTGCGGGCTATGTGGTGCGGAAATAAAGAATGTGAAGATCAGATCAAAGCGGATACGACAGCCACTTCAAGATGTATGCCATTTGAAAATGATGATCCTGTCTCGGACAAATGTATCTGCTGCGGAAAGCCGGCAAAACATCTTGTGATTTGGGGCAAGGCATATTAAAGGATGAAGGCAGAACTTCCCCGGAACGTAAAAAAAATAATCCGGACTTTGCAGGACGCAGGCTTTGACGCATATGCCGTCGGAGGCTGCGTTCGTGATGTATTGCTTGATAGAAAGCCTTCTGACTGGGATATTACAACGAGTGCCCGGCCGGAGCAGATAAAGGACCTCTTCAGGAAAACAATTGATACAGGGATAAAGCATGGCACAGTTACAATTATGATGAACGATGAAGATCATGCATACAGAGGATACGAGATCACTACATACAGGATTGACGGAGAATATGAGGATTCAAGACATCCTAAAGAAGTTGTCTTTACTGCGGATCTAAAAGAAGATTTAATGCGCAGGGATTTTACCATAAACGCCATGGCTTATAATGATGATACAGGATTGGTGGATGAATTTGACGGGGCAGGGGACTTAAGCCGTCATATTATAAGAGCAGTCGGAGAACCATATGAGAGATTTTCGGAGGATGCATTAAGAATCCTGCGGGCATACAGATTTGCTGCGCAATTGGGTTTTGATATAGAAGAGAAAACGAAGGAAGCAGCAACAAAGCTGAAAAATAATCTCAGGAATATCTCTGCGGAACGGATCCAAGCCGAATTGACAAAGCTTATCTGTTCACCTCACCCGGACGTGATTCTTGATATGTATTATGCAGGCATAACAGAAGTGATCCTGCCGGAGTTTGATATATGCATGAAGACGGATCAAAAAAGCAAGCATCATATATATAATGTGGGAGATCATACTGTAAGAGCCCTCATGGTAAATGCTGAGTATTCAGGTATAGAGTTTAGCGATGATATGCTTAGATATATAAGATATGCGCTGCTATTTCATGACTTCGGAAAGCCTGAAGCAATGACAGAAGATGAAAATGGGACAAGGCATTTCAAGGGACATGCCGCTATTTCAGAGCGGATAGCTGTGGATATAATGCGGAGATTAAAGCTGGATAATGATACTATCAATACAGTCGCAGCGCTTGTAAAATGGCACGACTACAGGCCAAGTGCCACTGAGGTCGATATAAGACGCGCTATGAATAAGGTAGGGGACAAGGTTTACAGACTTTTATTTCCGGTACGGATAGCAGACACCCTTGCGCAATCACAGTATAAAAGAAAAGAAAAGCTGGAATATGAACGGGAGGTAATGCGGATCTATTCTTTTATAGTAGAAAGAGGGGATCCCATAACATTAAAGGATCTGGCCGTTACAGGCGAAGATCTTATCAAACGGGGATACAGCCCGGGACCGGAACTGGGAAAAAAATTAAATGAGCTTTTGGAGCTGGTGATAGAAGAGCCGGAATGCAATACAAAGGAAAAGTTATTATCAAAATTATAATCAGGATCTTTATGGGGATCTTCGCGTTATGCGTGTTAGTTCCTCTTTTTTCCTGCGGCAGGAAAGAACCAGTTAATGAGCAGCCGGTCTCTGATCTTTCTACAGAGGAAAAGCTGGAAATATCTGAACTTGAAGCCCAGGACACAGCGGTCTTTCTTGAATATAAGGAAAGACTTGGTGCGGTACGGCTGATGTCAGCAGATAATGGCAGGACATATACTGTTTCGATCAACAATCTGACCAGCTTTGAAGATAATCATGGAAAAGTTTCTGTTCCACAGCTTTTTGAAATGGGGATGATTGTAAAAGCTGAGATTTCCGTGCATTCTAAATCGTTAAAATCACTAAAGCAGGATCCGGATGCTTTTGTCAGGCGTGATGTAAAGGGATTTAAGATCAATATGAACCGCGGCATATTCAGTTTGGATGACGGAACGAATCTGCATATCACGGAAAACACGCTTGTAATAAAAGACGATAAAATAATTAAAATATCTGAGATATCTGATGATGATGAGCTTTTGCTTCGAGGAATAGGGTCGGAACTATACAGTATCTGCCTGATGTCCGGATACGGTCATCTTAGGATAAAAGGCGCTGAGTATTTTACAGGCGGCTGGGTACAGATAGCAGGTACGTATAAGCCGGTATCTGAAGATATGCTGATAGATGTACCGGAAGGTGAGTATGATATGGTAGTCTCTTATAAAGGTAGAGGCGGCTCAAAACATGTAGCGATACTCAGGGGTGAGGAAACTACTGTTGATGTATCCGATCTGAAAGGGGATCTTGTGAAAACAGGGGAGATCATTTTTACGATCAAACCGCTTGAAGCGGAGCCTGTTGTTAAGATAGACGGCAAAACGGTTGACTTTTCAGAGTCGTTAAATTTGGAATATGGAGTTTATCAGCTTGAAGTATCCGCTGATGGATATTTAACTGTAAAAGAACATATTGCTGTAGGATCCGAGGTTGCAAATATAGAAATAGAACTTACAAAGGGAGAAAGCGAAAAATCAGTTTCGTCAAATAAGAAGCCGGCCTCGCTGTCCAATAACGATCTTCCCACAGATCTTTCCGATAACACTGGAAATACGTATACAACCAGCAGTACAACGACCACGACAAGCAGCTCGTCAAGTACAACATCCTCCAGTTCTTCTTCAACAGGCATGGGGGGAGAATCATCCATCGTACAGGGCAGCCGGATTTATATTGATGCACCGGAGACAGCGGAGGTGTATTTTGACGGAATTTACAAAGGAATCGTACCGTGCTCCTTCATAAAAGAAAGCGGTACACATGTTATTACTTTGAGAAAAGACGGATATGAAACCAGAACATTTACTGTGACTCTTGACAACAGTACGGAAAACGAAACATATTCGTTCTCTGCGTTGCAGCAGAAGTAAAGGAGGGATCGATTGTATGAAATATGTTTCATGGAATGTTAACGGATTGAGAGCATGCATAGATAAGGGATTTTTGGATTTTGCAAAAGGAACCGAAGCAGATGCCATAGGATTGCAGGAAATAAAGCTTTCCGAGGGACAACTTAAGGATTTTGACCTGCCGGGATATTATCAGTATTGGAATTATGCTGAAAGGAAGGGGTATTCCGGAACAGCCCTGTTTACAAAGCAGAAACCGCTAAACGTTGCGTTTGGTCTCGGGATAGAAGAGCATGATCATGAAGGAAGGGTTATTACAGCAGAATACAAAGACCATTATTTTGTCGTCTGTTATACGCCCAATTCAAAGCAGGAACTGGCACGGCTTTCTTATCGTATGGTCTGGGAAGATGCTATGAGAGACTATCTGCAAAAACTGGATAAGGATAAACCGGTGATCTACTGCGGTGATCTGAATGTGGCGCATAAAGAGATCGATCTTAAAAATCCGTCCAGCAATCATCATAATGCCGGATTTACCGATGAAGAACGTGCAAAGATGACTGAGCTTCTGGATAGCGGATTTACAGATTCATACAGGTACCTGCATCCTGATGAAACGGGCGTATATTCCTGGTGGTCTTACAGGTTCAATGCCAGAAAAAACAATGCCGGATGGCGTATAGACTATTTTATTACATCCGACAGAATACAGGGGAATATAAAAAGCGCCGGTATTCTGACTGATGTAATGGGTTCGGATCATTGTCCGGTTGAACTGGATTTTGAATTATGATACTTACTTCACCGATCGGATCCGGTTAATGATCTCGTCCCGGATCATTTTGTTTTTATCCAGAGCTTCTTTTCTAGAGGCTGCCTTGGAATAAAAATAAAACTTTATTTTAGGCTCTGTTCCTGAGGGTCTTACGGCAAACCAGGATCCGTCCTCTAAGAAAAACCTCAGGACATCGGAGGCAGGAAAATCCTCATAGCCGTCTTTATAGTCAATTATCTTATTTACAGTGATTGAAGCAGCTTTTACAGGGGGATCTTTCCTCAGATCATTCATCATGCGCGCGATTTTTTCGGCCCCTTCTTTGCCTTCAAGTATGATATTAGGCTCGTCTTCAGCAAAATATCCGTATTTTTCATATATTTCATTTAATACATCCAGTAAAGACTTTCCCCGCTTTTTATAGTATGCAGCTGCTTCGGCGATCATCAGTCCGGAAGAAATCCCGTCTTTGTCACGTATATTGGGTGAAAACGCATAACCCACAGACTCCTCATAACCGAAAAGATATTGAAAACCGTTTTCTATAAGAAAAGGGATCCTGCCACAGATATTCTTAAATCCTGTTAAAGATTCAAACATCTTTATACCATAGCTTTCTGCTATTATTTCGCTTAAAGAACTGGTGACTATAGATTTTATCATTGCCCCGTTTTTGGGTAGAGTATTTGCGTTCTTTTTTCCTTCTAAAATATAATTTACAAGTATATAGCCGGTCTGATTGCCGTTCAGGGGCATATATGTTCCGTCAGGACGGGCAATTTCTATGGCGAACCTGTCGGAATCCGGATCAGTCGCCATAAGGAGCTCGGCTCCGGTCTTTTGTCCCAGGCTTTCAGCAAGGGCAAAAGAGTTTGGGTCTTCAGGATTCGGATAACCTACTGTGGAGAAGTCCGGATCGGGAAGAGCCTGTTCTTCAACTTCATGCCAGTTGGTATAACCCATATCGGAAAGCATAGTGGTAAAAGGGATATGTCCCGCGCCGTTTAAGGGCGTGTATACAATAGGAATGGATAGATCCAGTTCATCACTGTTATGAATTGAAAGAGATTCTATTTCATCCAGGTATTTTCTGTCCCATTCGGTTGGGAGTATTGAAATAAGTCCGTCAGACAGAGCAGTGCCATAATCGACGACATTTATGTCATGGAATATATCGACTGACTGTATTTTTTCAGTCATTCTGTCTGCGATATCTTTTCCTACCTGGCAGCCGTCAGACCAGTATGCCTTATAGCCGTTATATTCCTTTGGATTGTGAGAAGCAGTGATATTTATTCCGCAGATAGTGCCAAGCTGTCTTATCATATATGCCAGTTCGGGAGTGGGTCTCAGGTCATCGAAAATATAAGCTTTTATTCCGTTTGCAGCAAAGATACAGGCAGTCAGAATGGAAAAATCCCTGGAAAAATGTCTCGGGTCATGCGCTATAACGACGCTTTTCGAGCCTGGATCACAACAAACTTCTGATATAAGATTTGCTATGCCCTGAGTTGCCCGGCCCACAGTTAAGCGGTTCATCCGGTTTGTACCGACGCCTGTTTTTCCCCTGAGTCCGGCCGTGCCAAAACTTAAGTCTTTATAGAATCTGTCTTCTATTTCTTTGCTATTATCAGAAATAGATATAAGCTCATCGTATAGAATATCTTCCCTGTCAAGTTCGGAAAGCCATTTATGGTATTCTTCCATGTATTCCATATTATTATCTCCCTTTGAACCGTCTAAACCCAGGATCAATGATAGTATTTTATCATAGGCAAGTTTAAAAATGAATTAACATAAACAATATATAGTTTTTTCTAAACAAATTATTTCTATATTTAGTAGGAAAAAAAGATTAACGTAAAAAATTGAAAAAAATTGCTGAATTGAAAAAGTAAATTCCGTGTGCATGATTAAATTCCATCACATGATCAGAACATTGAAAAAATGAAAAGTTTAGATGCGTTTTTCAGGGATTATTGGTAGAATTTAATCAGCTGTTTTCCAAAAATGCTGTTTT
>JAEEGL013040629.1_pt1 | contig 27073 bp, 29 predicted proteins | sample 9134231 | NCBI WGS metagenome assembly JAEEGL01 (sample SAMN16246548, study PRJNA631951) | gut metagenome | biome: gut microbiome; feature: rumen; material: fiber-attached | host: Bos | place: Iran: Karaj | collected 2018-10 | reverse complement strand
TTAATAGAAATGATTGATATAATCTATTATGTCAGTTGGGGAATTAGCTCAGTTGGCTCAGAGCACCTGCCCTGCACGCAGGGGGTCGCGGGTTCGAGTCCCACATTCTCCACCAGATTGAAATTAACTCACTTATGTGAGTTTTTTGTTTACTTTTTAAGGTTTATGGTATAAAATATTACTAGTAAAGCCGGTGAAGAGAAGAGTAGATTACTTAAAGCATAAAGAGAACTCTAGTTGGTGTGAAAAGAGGATGTAGTAAGTATTCGAACATGGTCTTGGAGGTTAATAAGTGAATATTTAGCTTATTACGGGTTATGGACGTTATTACATATGAGATTAGGTTTATGCCTAAACAAGAGTGGTACCGCGGTAATTCGCCTCTTAGCTTTATGCTGAGAGTTTTTTTATTTTGAGGAGGAATATTATGAAGAGAAATATTTTAGTTACAGGAGCATGGCCTTATGCAAATTATCTATTACATATTGGTCATTTAGTCGCATTACTTCCAGGAGATGTAATTGCTAGATATTACCGTATGAATGGTGATAATGTAGTATATGTAAGTGGTAGTGATACACATGGTACACCTATTACAGAAAGAGCTAAAAAAGAAGGTAAGACACCTGCTGAAATAGCTATGTATTATCATAATGAAGATGTTAAAAGCTTGGAAAAAGCTGGTTTTTCATATGATATGTATACATCAACTGAATCAGATTATCATAAAGAAAAAGTTATGAAATACTTTAAAGAAATGTATGATAATGGAAATATTTATGAAAAGGAAGAGGTACAAGACTTCTGTCCTAAATGTAATAAATTTTTATCAGATAGAGAAATAGTTGGTATATGTCCACATTGTGGTGGAAGCGCTAAAGGTGACCAATGTGATAGTTGCCTTGCTTCACTTGAAAGTAGTGAACTTAAAGATAAGAAATGTGCGGCATGTGGTACTACACCAGAACCTAGAAAGAATAAACATTTATATCTAGAGCTTTCTAAATTTCAAAAGGATATTGAAAATTTAATTAAAGAAAGAGAGTCTATTTGGAGAAAGAATGCGTTAAATGAATCTAAGAAGTTTTTATCTATGGGACTTATCGATAGAGCTGCAACAAGACAATTAGATTGGGGAATTGAAGTTCCTGTAGATGGATATGATGATAAAAGAATTTATGTTTGGATTGAAGCGGTATTAGGATATATTACAACATGCGAAAGAGTACTTGAAGAAAGAGGAGAAAGTTTTAAAGAATTTATAACTGATCCTAATTTAATCAGTTATTATTCTATTGGTAAAGACAACATTCCTTTCCATACAATAATTTTCCCAGCTATTTTAAAAGCTATTGGAGAAGGATTTAGTTTGCCTACACATATTATTTCATGTGAATTTATGAATATGTCAGATGAGAAAATGAGTAAAAGTAAAGGTAACTTAATTACTATCAATGATATAGTAGATAAATTTGGTAAGGATACAGTAAGATACTTTATGATCGCGAATGGTCCTGAAAAGAAAGATACTAACTTTTCTGAAAACGATTTAATTATGGCACATAATAAATTTTTAGTAGGTGGTTTAGGTAACTTTATTAATAGAAACGTATCTTTCATTAATAAGAAATTTGAAGGACTTGTTACTGAAGGTAGGGTTAATGAAGATATTATTAAATTAACTAAAGATACATATAGTGAAGTTGCTAATTTAATTGAAGCAGGTGAATTAAGAGCTGCATTAGATAAAGTATTTGATTATGTCGCAGCTGCTAATAAGTATTATGATGAGTCAACACCATGGATTCAAGTTAAAGAAAATATGGAAGCCTTTAATAATACGACATATACTTGTATGTATATGATAGCTAACTTATCTAATTTATTAAGACCATTTATTCCAGATACAACTGATAGGATGAAATCATTGTTAGGTATAGAAGAAAATGGTTGGAATGAAGTAGTATTATCTGGTGATATTAAACTTAATGATATTGGTCTATTATTCCAAAGAATAGATACAATTGACTAAACTTAAGAAAATGTATATAATATATATGTATAATTAAATTGTTGATGTGGACAAGTAATATATATGATGTTTAAAGAGAGTTAGTGGCTGGTGCAAACTAATAACTAGTATATATGAATAACACCACGGAATGTATGATTGAAATTAGTAGGTCATACCGGGATAACCGTTATAATTTTAAGATAAACAAAGGATGGTACCGTCTTAATGACTCCTTATACCATTCTTTTTTTGTTAAAAAGGAGGATTAATATGGATTTAAAAGAGTTATACGAAAAACTAGAAGAATATTTAGATAAAGAAGTTACATTACAAGGTTGGATTAGAAATCATAGAAAACAAAAAGAATTTGGTTTTATTGATTTTTCAGATGGAACTTGCTTTAAACATATTCAGTTAGTGTATGATAACAAATTAGCTGAATTTGATGAAATTCAAAAGTATCATATAGGTTCTGCGATTACTGTAGTTGGTAATTTAATTAAATCTCAAGGTAGTGGACAAGATTATGAGATAGCAGTTAAATCTATTAAATTAGAGGGTGACTGCCCTGAAGATTATCCTATGCAACCTAAAAGACACACTAACGAATTTCTAAGGGAGCAAGCTTATCTAAGACCAAGAACCAACTTATTCCAAGCAGTATTTAGAGTAAGAAGTGTGGCTGCGTATGCTATACATAAATATTTTCAAGAAAAAGGATATGTATATTTCCATGCTCCATTATTTACTACAAGCGATTGTGAAGGAGCCGGAGAGATGTTCCAAGTAACTACCTTAGATTTGGATAGGGTAGCATCATCTGGAAAAGTTGATTATTCCAAAGATTTCTTTGGTAAGAAGGCTAACTTAACTGTATCTGGTCAATTGGAAGCTGAAACATTTGCTTTAGCGTATAAAAAGACATATACATTTGGGCCTACTTTTAGAGCAGAAAATTCCAATACTAAAACACATGCTAATGAATTCTGGATGATTGAACCAGAAATGGCATTCTGTGATTTAGCAGGTGATATGGACGTTATGGAAGATATGCTTAAATATGTAGTTAAATATGTGTTAGATAATTCAAAAGACGAAATTTCGTTCTTTGATAAATTTATTGAAAATGGTTTAACTGAAAAATTAAATAAATTGGTTAATAGCAAATTTACAAGGATTACACATCATGATGTCATTGAAATATTAAAAAAAGCTGATGTTAAATGGGAATTTGAACCAAAACAAGGTGAAGATATTGCTAAAGAACATGAAAAGTATATTACTGAATATTTTAATGGCCCAGTATTTATAACAGATTGGCCAAAAGATATTAAGGCATTTTATATGAAATTAAATCCTGATGGAAAAACAGTGGCTGCTGTTGATCTTGAAGTTCCAGGTGCTGGTGAATTAATGGGTGGTTCACAAAGAGAAGAAGATTATGATAAGTTAGTTGATCGTATGAAACAAATGGGTGTACCTGCAACAGATTGGTATTTAAATTTAAGAAAATATGGTGGATGCATACATTCAGGATTTGGTATGGGGTTTGAAAGATTACTTATATATTTAACTGGTGTTGAAAATATCAGAGATGTTATTCCATATCCAAGAACACCAGGTAATTGCGAATATTAAAAAAGACATATGTCTTTTTTTTGTTTATTTATAAATAATTTGGGTATATTAAAAATGGTGATAGTATGAAGAAAATTATTTTAGCCATATCTTTAGTATTTATTATTACAGGATGTAGTATGTTAAATAACAATCCGATTAATGTAGTTGAAGATTTTTTATATAAATATCAGACACTGGATGAAGATGTAGTAGATGGGATTGATAATTCTTTAAAAGATGATTATACAGATGAACAAAAAGAGCTATACAAAGATGTAATGAAAGAGCAATATAAGACATTGTCATATAAAGTTAAGGATGATATTATAGATGGTAATAAAGCTATAGTAAAGGTTTCAATCGAAGTATTAGATTATTATAAAGTAATAAAAGAAGCAAATAAGTATTTTCAAACACATAAAGAAGAGTTTTTAAAAGATGGAGATTATATAGTAAAGTTAAACGATTATAAATTGGAAAAATTAAAAAACGCTAAGGATAAAATAGAATATACAATTGAGTTTAATCTAATATTCAATAATGGTAAGTGGGAACTTACTGATGTTGATGATACTATTTTGAATAAAATCAGTGGAGTATATGAATATTAATGGACTAAAAGTCCATTTTTTTCATATATTTTAATGGGTGAATGTATGAAGAAAATTATTATATTAGTTATTTTAATGTATATTAATAATGTAAGTGCATCAAGTATGATCGCATATGATATGGATACAAATCAAATTTTATATAGTAATAATATACATGAAAAAAGACCAGTTGCTTCAATATCAAAAATAATGACGGCAATTATTGCATGTGAGTCAGGTAAACTTGATGATATAGTGACTATTGGTGATGAAATAAATAAATCATATGGTTCCGGTATATATATAAGCATAGGAGAACAAATGTCTTTAAGAGATTTGATTTATGGATTAATGCTTAGAAGTGGTAATGATGCTTCCTTAGCTATAGCTAAGTATTTAGGAGGTACAATAGAAAATTTTGTAGATATGATGAATGATAAAGCACAAGAAATAGGTATGAATAATTCTTTATACAATAACCCTAACGGATTAGATGATAATGGCGGGAATATTTCAACAGCTTATGATATGGCCTTATTAACAAGTTATGCCATGAAAAATGATGAATATAAAGAAATAGTAAGGACAAAGTCGTATACAGTTAAAACTAATATGAATTATTATAAATGGAAGAATAAAAATAAATTGCTATTTAGTTATAAAAATATAACCGGAGGTAAGACCGGTTATACTAAAATTGCTAAAAGAACATTAGTTACAACAGCTTTTAAAAATGGAATGAATATTGTAGTTGTTACTTTAAATGATGGTGATGATTTTAATAATCATAAAAAAATGTATGAGGAATTATTCAGTAAATATAAAAAATATCAGATATTGAAAAATGGTGATATATCGATTGTTAATTTGAATGACAAGAAATCATATTATGTTAATGAATCATTTAATTATGATTTAGATGATATTGATAAAGATAACATAATTATCGAATTCAAGCCAATATCTTCTAAAAATATAGCTGGAAAGGTTAGAATATTACTATTTGATAAAGAATTGTTTAATACAGATGTGTATATAAATGATGGAAAAAAGGTAACATTTTGGCAAAATTTAAAAGCAAAATATAGTAAATTCAAAATTGAGCTATATGATTAATCTAATATTCGGATTTTTTATTATAATTGGTATTATATTTTCCTTATTTACAGGAAATTTTGGAAATATGTCAAATGTAATAGTAAAGAGTGCGTCAGATACATTTACGATAATTACGGGACTATTTCCTTTAATGGCACTTTGGTTAGGTATTATGAATATTGCATCTGTATCTGGCCTTTTAAGAAAATTTACATTGATGTTAAAACCGTTATTAAAATTTTTATTCCCTAATATACCTAATTCACATAAATCTTTAGAATATATATCTTCTAATATCATAATGAATATGTTTGGCCTTGGTAATGCGGCAACACCTATGGGGATTAAAGCATTAAAATCTATGAAGGAATTAAATAATAATACTACTACTGCCTCTGATAGTATGATAACATTTTTAGTTTTAAATACGACTGGGTTTACGCTAATACCAACCACTATAATTTCTTATAGAATGATGTATGGTAGCCCTAATCCTAGCGCGATTACGCCAATATGTATTATAGCATCCTTATTAGGTTCTATATGTGGCATTATTATTAATATTATTATTAGAAGGATTGGCAAATGGCATTCTTAGTACTTATAATAATTATATATGGCATATATAAAAAAAATAATATATATGAAAACTTTGTATCTGGTGCGAAAGAAAGCTTTAGTATAATCTTAACATTATTTCCTACATTACTTGGAATGGTATTATGTATAAATGTCTTGGTCGCTAGCGGATTGTTTGATGTTATTTTTAAATCAATAAAAATAAGCTTTATACCAAGTGATATAATACCTCTAATGATTTTAAGACCGGTGTCTGGAAGTTCAACACTTGCAATATTATCAAATATTTTAACAAAGTTTGGACCAGATAGTTATATAGGTGTTTTGGCATCTACAATGATGGGATCAACTGATACTACTATATATTGTTTAGCGGTATATTTCGGAGCAGTTGGTATAAAAAATGGAAGATACGCTATTACAAATGGGCTACTCGCGGATTTATGTGCCTTTATCATATCAATTATTATAGTTTTCTTCTTATATAATTGCTTTTTTTAATCTTTTAATATATACTTTAATTGGTGATTTTATGGAGAGATTACAAAAGGTTATTGCGAATGCTGGATACGCTTCTAGAAGGAAAGCTGAAGAATTAATTAAAGATGGTCGTGTTAAAGTAAATAATGTTATTATAACTGAGATGGGATATAAGGTATCTTCATCAGATACGATTACTTTGGATGGCAAAGCTTTAACATATGAAAATAAAGTATATATTTTATTATATAAGCCTAGGGGTGTAGTCACTACTACTAATGATGATAAAGAAAGAAAAACTGTGTTAGATCTTATTGATATTAAGGAAAGAATATATCCGGTTGGGAGACTAGATTATGATACAACAGGTGTATTATTACTAACTAATGATGGGGAACTTACTAACTTATTGATTCATCCATCAAATAATATTGAGAAGGTATATGTAGCTAAAATAAAGGGCATTATTACTAAGGATGATTTATACAAATTATCAAAAGGTGTTTTTATAGACGGAGTGAAGACATCAAATGCTTTTGCTAAATTAGAAAAAATAGATAAACATAATAATGTAAGCTATGTTAAATTAACAATTCATGAGGGAAAATATCATCAAGTTAAGAAAATGTTTGAGGCTATTGGATATGATGTATTAAAATTGAAAAGAGAAAATTTTGCTTTTTTAAATCTTAATGGCTTAAAATCTGGTGAATATAGATATTTAACTACGCATGAGGTTAAAAAATTATATAGTTTGTGCAAGAAAAAACAGCATTAATTATGCTGCTTTTTTATCGGATTCATTAACTTCCAAAATTTTAATTGCTTCAACTGGACAACCACTTGCTGCCTCTTCTACTTGGTCAATATCATTTTCATCTATTTCTTCTTTTAAGGCATATGAATATCCGTCATTGTTTATGTTGAAATATTTTTCACAAACTGATGCACAATATCCACATCCGATACAATTTTCACTTACTTCAATTTTTTTCATATACTTCCTCCTATTTAATTATAGGCAAAAAGCACAAAAAAATCAAGGAAATAGTTTATAAAAAAGCATATTTATGATATTATTATAGTAGAAGGTGATAAGATGTCTAGTAGAATGGATCGCTATTCAAAAAATTATTCAGATGAACTTAGTCGTACAAATAAACATGGTAAGTTATATGATGAACTATATGAAGATAAAAATTATACGAACATCGAAAGCGCCAGTTTAGATGTAGGAAAAGAAATTGATTTAGAAGATATCAAGGAATTACTAAATAAAAGAAGTTCATATAATGAACTTAGAGATTACAGAATTATAAAACCTGAAGATCCTGTTGAAAGAAAAATCGAAACTCCTATAGAAGAAGAAAACAATCATGATATTAATGAAATGATTGTTAAGGCTAAAGAAGAAAAACCAATGGAGGATAAGATTAGAAGTTTAGCAGATACTCAAATTCTAACCTTACAAGAATTAGTAAGTAGTAAATCATATGCTCATAAAGAATCATTAAAAAAAGAGGAAGTTGAAGATTTAATTAATACTATTTATAACACAAATTTATTAAGTACTTCTGAAGGTGATGGACTTTTAGATGATTTAAAATCGACAGGTAAAACAGTTATTAGTCCTAGTATTAAACAAATTTTAGATGACGCTAAAAAGAGTATGGAAGCAGATATGGACAATTCGTTTTTCACTTCAAGCTTAGGATTCAAAAAGCAAGATTTAGATAATGCTTCTGATGAGATTGACGAAAGTGATACGAAGACAACTAGATTTTTAATAATCTTAGGTATTTTATTTATCACAATTGTGATATTAATTATAATTAAATTTGTAATTTTATAGAGTTTTTACTCTTTTTTTTATTTTTAAAAATAGTATTACCATGATAAATATTATTATTATACTTATTATAGGTAGATATTTAGTTACTAAAAAATTAAACGATGTACTATTTTTAAATAATAGTATATCCAAAATAATATTTAGACTTATTATAATTATAGGTTTAATATTAGTCATCTTGAAAATAAAATATATGTTTATAGAAAGACTTATAAAAATTTCAAATATCCAGTGTATAATGATAAAATTTTCTATTTTATCTATGAAAGTAACTATCGATATTTCTTTCATCGTTATATATGCAGGGTAGTGATATAGCAATGCTAGGTCAATACCCAATACAGATATTGTATATATAGTAATAATCATAAAAATTAAATATGCAAATGTTATAGTAATAAATATATATTTATATATTTTGTTGTTGTTTAAAATGTTATTTTTAGGAACTATAAGTAATAAAAATGAGTGTATTGTAGTCATAAGAAAACACATTATTCCACCAATAATAGGATTTTTAATTCCAAAATTTAAAATAGGTTTCAAATTTGTTATGTTAAATTGTTGATATTTACCAATTGACGCTATGAAAATTAATATTATGCTTAATATTGCTAGTATTAAACTAACTCTTGCTATAGTATTAAATCCCTTTTTATTTATATATATTACTAAGATAAACAATATGACAGTAACAAATAATATAGGTGTCTCAGATAAAAATTGAGATATTATAAAGCTATTTATATTATATGAAAGTATACATGAAATAAGAAAAAAACAAATTGATAAAATGACAATTACTATAAAAGCATTTCGTTTATTAAATAATCTTATGATTTTTTCTTTTATGTTGAGTTCAGGCATATAATCACTAATTTTTTTATAGATAAATATTAGAATAATACTTAAAATGTATCCGATTAAGATGGAAATAAAAGAATCGTTTTTTGATATTTTTAGTATATTATAAATTCCTATTCCTAAAAAAGGCGCTAATGTTACTGAAAAAAGCATACTACTAAACTCGAATAAGCTGATTTTATTTTTCATTTAATTCATATGCTCCATTTCCTTTATACTTTAATTTTAAATTTGTTGCAATATTTATTTTTAGTGCTTTCAAATCGTTAAATGATTTAGAATTCTTATATAACAAATCTTTAAATCCAAAAATGTCTGTATCATATTTTGTTATTACATAATCAATCATCTTTTTGATTTTATTATTTAAATCACTTTCAAATAATTTTTCTATGTATGTTATAGATTCCGGTCTAGTAAGATCAATATTACTATTAACTTCAGCAATATTTCCAGTCAAATTAATTAAAATATCTATCACATTATCATCAACTTTATATTTCGTTTTGGAATTATTTATTTCAATTGTTATGTAATTATCATTATCATTTGTAGTTAATATGGTGTCATTAATATTATCACATATTAAATTATAGTAAGTTGTATAATCATTTGATATTTGACCTATGAGTTTATCCTTTTTAAATACTGCAGTGTTATTAAATATAATCCTTTCATCTTTTAAAGTGATAATTGGTAATGTTATTTCAATATTTGGGTTGACATATTTTGATAACAATGATGAAAATGTAGTTGGAACCATATTTCCAAGGAAACTATCATTCACTTTGATGCGTTCATATAAACTTTGCGCATTTATATCTTTTAATGGAGTTTTAGTATTTAATATATCTTTTATATCTTCATCGGCTATAATTACATAAAATTGTTTTCTTGATTCTGGATCCCTAAAGAATAAATCTATGATATCAGAAATTCCTTCTTCCGCTAAGGTTTTATCAATTACTAAAACTAATAGATGATGTGCATATAATCTTTTGGATGATTCCAATATTGTATTTCTTAAAGCTTCTTGAATTGTTTTCCCTTTTGTTGTAAAAATAACATATTTTGGCATGTCACTTTCTTTTACGTCTTCTTTTTCGGTCTTTAAAACCTCTATCGTAATTTCATATTGCTCTTTTTTTGTGATTCCTATTGCAGTTGTAATTCCTAAATCATTTAATTCCCTATAATTATAACATCCTGTATTTGATAATATTAATATTGTGATTAATATAAGTTTTATATATTTCATTTTTCACCTCTTTGGGTTAATTCTTACAAAACTATCTTTTATTTTTTTAAAATTTATTGGCACAAATGGAGCTAGATATGGTTCTTCAAATGAATCTATAGATACTAAATTTATTATGAAATATATGAATGAAAAAATTATTCCGATTATTCCTAACGCTGATGCTCCAATCATAAATAAAATACGATACCATCTAAGACCATTTACTAAATCATATTCATTAAAAGGAAGTGACGCAATTGAAGTTAGAGCTACTACAATTATCATAATTGGTGACACAATTCCAGCGCTTACTGCGGCTTCCCCTAATATTAATGCGCCAACTATAGAAAGTGAACTTCCTACAAAACCTGAGCTTCTTATATCACTTTCACGTAATAATTCGAAACACGTTATCATCATAAATGCTTCAAAAAAGGCAGGGAATGGTACCGTATTCCTTTGCATAGCGAAATTGACTAGAAATTCTTTTGGAAGCATTTCTTGATTATATGTTATTAGTGCAATATAAAGTGCTGGTGTAAAAAGTGCTATATAAAAAGATAAATATCTAAGTATTCTAGTTAAACTACTATTTATATTTTTACTATAATAGTCTTCAGGTGTTTTAAAAAAGTCGTTTAAAGTAACCGGTAATATAAGAATATATGGATCATTATCAATTATTATTGCAATTTTCCCTTTCAAAATCTCTCTACAAACTTTATCTGGTCTTTCACTAGACATCACTGTTGGCATAGGATTAATATTAGAATCGCCTATGATACTTTTAATAGAACCTCCATCTAATATATAATCGTTATTTATATTTTTAATCTTATTTGTAATATGTTTCAGTAATCCTTTATTTACTTTGTCTTGCATATATAATATGTCAATAGTCGTTTTAGTATATTTACCAACTTTAAATTCTTCAATCCATAAATTATTATTTTTAATTCTTTTTTTTATTAATGAAATATTAGTTTGAAAATCTTCTGTAAATGAATCTTTTGAACCACGCATCGCGTTTTCAGTAGAAGGAATATTTATACTTCTTTTATTTTTGCTTTTTGTTTCTAGGGCAAACATGCTATTTTCTGATACTATTATAGTAAAGCCATTATTAATATATTCACACATTTGCTCATAGTTTTCGATAGTAATGATTTTAAAATTATATATATTATTTTTAATTATATAATCTATATTTCTTTTATGTTTTATTATTTCATCTAAACTTTTAATTATGAATTTACTTATAGATTCACCATCAGTTAATGATTCACTATAAATTATATATATTTTCTTGTTATTGATCTTTTTTTCTCTATATATTATATCTTTATTGTTATTTGTCTCTATTCTCAATTTTCTAATATATTCAAACATATACTCACCACAATTATTATGTGAAAATATCCGAATTTTATAAACTTTTTTAAATATGGTATAATTTAAGTGGGAGGTAATGGAGTGAGTAGTAAAAAAAATATTATTATCGCTAGTGCTATTTTAATACTTGTTGTTGGTTTGGTCTTATGTTTTATTATATTCAAAGATAAAAACGTATCTTCAGATAAGAATAAAATTGTATACACTGCTAGCAAAGAAATAACTATTGGGGATAAAATATATAATGTTTCTTATCTATATAAAGAATTTGATCTTAATAATAGTATTTTGGCTAAATTAGATCTTTATTTAAATGATAAACGTGTGACAACTGTTGACTTATATTCTTTAGATAAAACTTTGAAATACGAAAAAAGTTACGAAGTTTTGTTGCATCAATTTAATAAAGATTATATTTTAGTAGAGGTTACATCTGCTTTTGAAGATGGTCTATATGAGCCTAAAAATGCTGCTAGTCTTGTTTTAGTTGATTTAAATGGTAATTTGATTAAAACATTTGAATGGTCAAGTAATAATAAAATTAGAAGAACAACTACAAATCAATTACTTACATATGAGATTGGTAAAAACTATATAATGTTATATGAAACCTCAGATGATGTAGTTAATAAAATAATGTATATAGTTGAAAATGATCAAATAAAACAAGAAATTGTTAGAACTTATACTATCGGTAATGATGTATTAGTTAATGGAAAATAGAGCTTACAAGCTCTATTTTATTTTGAGAAAATATGTTAAAATTAGTATAGGCGTGTGATAATATGATAGTAAAAATAGATAGATTAGATCATCAGGGAAGAGGTATTGCTTCTTTAGATAAAGTGACATTTATACCAAATTCTTTACCTAACGAAGAAGTCGATATTAGTATAATTACATCTAAAAGCAAATATAATGTAGGCCATGTTAATAGATATATTAAAACAAGTGAAAAGAGAGTTAATGCTATATGTCCTTATTATGAATTATGTGGTGGATGTGATTTAATGCATATATCATATATTGATGAACTTGAATATAAAAAAAATAAGATTAAAGATATTATGAAAAGATATGCAGGTATTGATGATATATCTGATATAGTAGCCTGTAATAATGAATATAATTATCGTGATAAAATAACACTGAAATTTTCAAATAAACTAGGATTATATCAAAAAAATAGCCATGATATTGTTAACATAGATAAGTGTTTTTTAGTTTCTGATAATGTAAATAAATATATAACTTTAATAAATAATATGAATCTATCAGATATTGATGAAGTAATCATAAGGGAAGCAAAATATGGGAATATGGTAATATTTTCCCTAAAAAACGATATTAATATAGATGTTTCAGAGTTTGACTGTAGTGTTTTAAAATGTTTAGATAATCAATATCAGGTATTAAAAGGTAATGACTATATTATAGATGAAATAGGGGATTTAAAATATAAGATATCACCAACTTCATTTTTTCAAATTAATAAATATCAAGTAAAAAAATTATATGACTTAGTTTTAGATAATATGTCTTTAGATAGTATGGATATATTATTAGACTTATATTGTGGAACTGGCACGATTGGTATATATTTAGCCAGATATTGTAAAGAAGTATTGGGTATTGAAATTAATAAAGATGCGATAGATGATGCTAATTATAACAAAAAGATAAACAATATAAAGAATATATCATTTATAGCTGGTGATTCTGATATAATCAAAAATTTAAAGTATAAACCTAATAAGATAGTGGTTGATCCACCACGTGCCGGTTTATCTAAAAAGGTGATTGATGAAATTATAAAAATGGATCCAGAACGAATAATATATGTGTCATGTGATCCGATAACTTTAGCTAGAGACTTAAATATATTTAAAAATAAATATAATATTAAAAAAGTGATTCCAGTTGATATGTTTCCTAAAACATATCATGTAGAAACTGTATGTGCATTAGAAAGGAAATGATTATGAAAAATATTATAATTAAAATAATCGCGACATGCATACTTATATTTTCTTTTATACTAGTTTATAATAACAATACTAAGTTAAAGACGTTATCGAAAGAAACTATACCTATGTTATATGATGAAATTACTTGTCAATATAACAATGTTAATACTAAATGTCTTACTTATAATAACATTATATATGTACCATATGGCAGTATTAAGCCTAAAGGAATTAATTCATATAGATATGCATATGGTGAAGTTTTGGGATATATTGTTAATAATGATAGCGTTAGAATTTATGAATTAGCTGGTTATTCAAATAGTGAATGGATAATTAAATATACTATAAATAGTAAGCCAAAAGAAGGTATAGTATATAAAGGTGTTACTAGTACCAATAAAAATGTTCCCGATATTGTTGTTAAAAGGTAGAATTATAAAGTATTAATTGATATAATAATATATGGAATGGAGAATTGATATGAGAGGTTTTGAAATAGCAAAAGGATTTGAAGATAAAAATATTAATTTACCAGTTAGAAAGACTAAATATTCTGCTGGTTATGATATTGAAGCTGCTGAGGATACTATTATCCCTAGTTTCAAAAAAGGTGATGCACCTACATTAATTAAAACAGGTATTAAAGCATATATGGAGGATGATGAAGTATTATTGCTTTATAATAGAAGTTCTAATCCAAAGAAAAAAGGTTTAATACTTGCCAATAGTGTTGGTGTTATTGATAAAGATTATTATGGAAATCCGGATAATGATGGCCATATAATGTTTGCATTTTATAATATTAAAGAAGAAGACATCACAATTAAAAAAGGTGAAGCAATTGGTCAGGCTGTGTTTCAAAAATATTTGATTGCTGATAATGATGCTGCCGAAGGCGAAAGATTAGGCGGATTTGGTTCTACAAGCAAATAAAAATGAGATTTATTATCTCATTTTTTTATCCTATAAAAATTAATTGAAGGCTTATTCATGAATCTGAATTTTGTTTGATCAGTTCCTAAACCGTTTGATACTATTAATATGGAATTATCCACATTATATTTTCCATAACTATATTTTTGGGCACCATTAGGTAGGCCTATTCTTCCTATTAATGGTATATTTATACCACCCATAGAATGTCCAGCTAATATAAGATCATATTCCTTATATTTTACTGTATCTATATCATCAGGTTTATGTGTGACATATATTTTAAAACATGTATCTATTTTAAAATCTTTTTCATCTTTAGCTCCTGATATTAATATAGGTGTATTATTATCTTTAAATATATACTCATATTTATCACTAATATCTATGAAATCTGAATAGCTAATTATATCTTCCCATTTTTCTTCTATATCGTTATCACCTTTGACGATATATTTACCTAATTTTGCTTCCATTTTTTTAAGATTATCCTTAAGCTCATTAATATTAGCGTCACTATAAGATATGGTATTATTCAATAAATCACCTGATAGTATAATTATGTCTGGGTTTATCAAATTAATCTCTTCTATAATACTATTAAGCATTTTATTATCCACAGTTTTCAAGTAATGAATATCGGATATATGAACTATTTTAAATCCATTCCATTTTTCATCGATACCTGCGAAATTTAAACTCATTTCATTGGTTTTAAATTGGTATGGGCTTATCATGAATCCTGATATTAAAATATATGTGATTAAAATTAGAAAAGTTATAGCAAACTTAATTAAAAATTTTTTCATAATAAGCCTCTTGTAAGCATCACAATTTGTAAAATCATTAAAATTGCATTATGGATAAAATGTAGTGATATAGTGTTGAATATATTATCTGTTTTAACTAAGATGATTGCGAAAGCTACACCAGGTGCACAATAAGGTATTAGATATAACAAATCAAATAATGTTGTATCAGCATTAAAAACATGAAGTCCGCCAAATATAAATGATGATAATATTATAAATAATGTTTTAGATCTAAATATATTTCTTAAACTTTTTCTGAAAGTTAATTCTTCAATTATAGGCGCTATTATAGCAGCAGCAATAAATGTATATAATGGTGCTTGTGTTAAGGTTTGTCTTATTGACTCTTCGTTTGCTGAAGTAGTAATAGAACCAGTTAATCTATATTTAAGCATTCCAATAATTAAATTACTCGCGTACATTATTGCAAGTGCAAATAGCCAATACTTTATATTCTCATTAAAATATTTTTTGTAGTTAGATTTAAAATCTTTAAACTTATCCTTTAGTTCTTTTTTATAAATACAGAAAAGGATAAATACGTTAACTAATTGGAATAATATTAAATATATTTGTTTAATCCATATATTAATTGAATTAATGTCTATTTTTAACAGTTTAAAAGGTATATCGGAAAGATAATTAAATGTAAAAAATAACAAAAATACGATAAGTCCCTTTATAGTGTTTTTTTGTTCATCACTAAGTTTATAATTAAACATACCATCACCTATTATAATTATATCAAAAAAAACATAAATATTGTAAAAAAAGTATTAATTATCAAAAATATATGTTATAATATTAGCATATTGAAGCAACAAGGAGTGGGAAAACCCACTCTTTAAATTTTGGAGGTTTTATGATAGAAGAAAAAGTTAGCTCATTAATCAAAGGTATTATTGAAGAAAATGGTTATATTTTGGATGAAGTTTTGTATGTCAAAGAAGGATCTAATTATTTTTTAAGAGTAATTGTTGACAAGAATGGCTATATAAATGTTGAAGATTGTGTAAAAATAAATGCACTTATAAATCCAATTTTGGATGAAAACGATGTTATAAAAGATAGCTATATATTAGATATTTGTTCAAAAGAGAAGGGAAGTATATAAGATGAATAGTGAATTTTTAAAAGCTGTAGATTTATTAGAAGAAGAAAAGGGAATATCAAAAGATATTATATTTGAAGCGATTGAATTAGCGCTTACAAGTAGTTATAAAAAAAATAGTGGATTACAAAATGCAATTGTAAAAGCTGATAGAGATAAAGGTGAATTTCATCTATTCTCATATAAAACAGTTGTTATGGATAAGGAACACGAAAAAAGTTTAGATGAAGATGAAATTGATATAACAGATGAAGAATTAGATGCAATGACTCCAGCTGAAAGATTAGAAAAATTAAAACCATTTGTTTTTGATGAAAGATTACATATTACTTTAGAAGATGCTAAGAAAATAGATAAATCATTAGAAATTGGAGATACTATTGAAACTGAAATTACACCAAAAGATTTTGGTAGAGTTGCTGCTTCAACTGCTAAGCAAGTAGTAATTCAAAAAATTCGTGAAGCTGAAAGAAATGTTATTGAAAGTGAATATGCCGATAAAGAAAATGAAATGGTTTCAGGAACTGTTGAAATGGAAGATGAAAAAAACTATTATATTGATTTAGGTAGAACACAAGGAATATTACCTAAAGATGAAGTAATTCCTGGTGAAACTATTCAAATGGGTAGTCATATTAAAGTTTATATATCTAAAGTTGATACATCTGGAAAAGGCGCATTAATTTTACTTTCAAGAAAACATTATGGATTTGTTAAAAGATTATTTGAATTAGAAATTCCTGAAATAAATGATGGAACTGTATTAATCTATAGTGTTGCAAGAGAAGCAGGAGTTAGATGTAAGGTTGCTGTATATTCTGAGAATGAAAGAGTTGACGCTGTAGGATCATGTATTGGTGAACATGGTGCTAGAATAAATGCTATCATAAAAGAATTAAATGGTGAGAAAATAGATATAATTTCTTACGATAAAGACTCTGCTAAATTTATTGAAAATGCATTAAGCCCAGCAAAAAATTTACATGTAATTATGAACGATCCAAAAAGTGATACTGCATTAGTAATTGTTGATGATGAAAATTTATCACTTGCAATTGGTAAAAAAGGTTTAAATGTAAGATTAGCTGCTAAATTGACACACTATAAATTAGATGTTAAAACAACTGAACAAGCTCGTGAATTAGGTATCAATTTTGTGGAGGATAGCAATGAATAAAAAAATACCTATGCGTTCATGTGTTGTAACAAGAGAAAAATTACCGAAAAAAGAATTAATAAGAATAGTTAGAACACCTGAAGGAAATGTTATAGTTGATGCCACTGGTAGAGCAAATGGTAGAGGTGCTTATTTAAAAAAAGATGCTCAAACATTTGAAAAAGCTAAAACATCAAAAGTTTTGGATAAAATTTTGGAAGTTGAAGTACCAGAAAGTATTTTTGAAGAGCTTATGAATATTATTAAATAAAAATAGGGAGGTGTATAGTATGATGACAGTCGCTGAATACGCAACTGATGTCAACAGAACTGTTGAAAATATACTAATGATTTGTAAGGAAATGAACATTAATGTTACATCTGAGGATGATTTATTAGATGATGAAGCAATCACAATATTGGATAACAGTTTAGATGATTATGAAGAAATGGACTCACCAAAAATAAAGGTAGAGGAGACATTTTCTAATACACAAAAGTTAAAGAAAAAATCAGAAGTTATTAATATTAAAAAAGCAAGTAAAGATAACACTGATTTAAAAAAGAAAAAAAAGGATATGTATAAAAATAAGGAAAAATTAAAGAGCAATACTGATTATACAAATTCTAATGTAGTTTTATATAAAGAAGGAATGACAATTAAAGATTTAGCTGATGCTTTAAATGTTACTCCTGCTGAAGTTATTAAAAAATTATTTGCTTTAGGTATGGTATGTAATATTAATACATCAATTACTTATGAGAATGCAGAAATTTTAGTATTAGATTATAATAAAGAATTAAAACGTGAAGAAAAAACTGATGTTACTAATTTTGAAGAATATGAAGTTTTAGATGATCCAAAAGATTTAGTAAAACGTCCACCTGTCGTAACAATTATGGGACATGTTGATCATGGTAAAACTACACTTTTAGATACTATTAGAAAGACTGCAGTAGCGCAAGGTGAGGCTGGTGGTATTACACAAGCAATCAGTGCATACCAAGTGAAAATAAATGATGACTATATTACATTTATCGATACACCAGGACATGCTGCATTTACAGAAATGCGTGCGCGTGGTGCTAAAATAACAGATATAGTAATTATAATAGTTGCTGCAGATGATGGTGTTATGCCACAAACTGAGGAAGCTATAGATCATGCTAAAGCTGCTGGTGTACCTATCATAGTTGCGATCAATAAAATTGATAAGCCAGAAGCTAATCCAGAAAAAGTTATGACTGAATTAACCAATTATGGATTAACACCTGAACAATGGGGTGGGGATACTATATTTGTTAATGTCTCTGCCAAAACTGGTGAAGGAATTCAAGATTTATTAGAAAATATATTATTAGTATCTGAACTAAATGGATATAAGGCTAATCCTAATAGATATGCAATGGGTACTGTAGTTGAATCAAGATTGGATAAACATTTAGGACCTGTAGTAACTGTACTAGTTCAAAATGGAACATTAAGATTAGGAGATCCATTAGTTGTAGGAACAAGTTACGGTAAAATTAGAACTTTAAAAAATGATTTAGGTAACGAAGTTACTATAGCTTTACCTTCTACACCTGTGGAAATAACTGGTATTAATGATGTACCTTCAGCTGGTGATAGATTTATCGCGTTTGAAACAGAAAAAGAAGCAAGAAATGTTGCGGAAGTAAGAAAAACACAAGCTAAGCAAAAAGAATTGAGAAGCGGATCTAATCTTACATTAGATGAGTTATTTAGTAAAATAAATGACGGATTAAAAGAGATTAATGTAATAATTAAAACTGATGTTAATGGTTCAGCAGAAGCTGTTAAAAATTCTTTAGAAAAGCTAGAAGTTGAAGGTGTTAAGGTTAAAGTAATAAGAAGTAGTGTAGGAGCTATTAAAGAATCTGATGTTGTTTTAGCTAAAGCTTCTAATGCGTTAATTATTGGTTTTAATGTAAGACCTAATAATGATATTAGAGATTATGCTAAAGAACAAGGCGTTGAAATAAGATTGTATGATATCATATATAAAGTAGTTGAAGATATGGAAGCTGCAATGAAAGGTATGCTAGATCCTGAGTATGTGGAACAAATCCTTGGTTCAGCAGAAGTAAGACAATTGTTTAAATTTTCTAAAGTAGGTACTATTGCTGGTTCATATGTATTAGATGGTGTTGTTAAATCCAATGCCAAAGCAAGAGTTATCCGTGATGGAATAGTTATATATGATGGTAATATTGGATCATTACAAAGAGAAAAAGATAGTGCTAAAGAAGTTAAAAAAGGATTAGAATGTGGTATCACTATTGAAAATTTCAATGATCTTAAAGAAAAAGATATTATAGAAGCATATGAAATGGTTATTAAAAAATAACCATTTTATTTTGTTTTTAAACATGTTATAATATGTTTGGGTGATGTTATGTTCGATAAGGTATATAATTTAATTAAGAATAAAGAATTTATAGTGCCACAATTATTATTACTTAACTATAAAGACTTAAAAATAACAGAACAAGAATTAATAATTTTAATTTACTTAATTAATAGTGATAGTATATATAACCCTAAAAATATTGGAAATGATTTGAAATTAGAACTTGTAGATGTTTTAACTTATATAAGTAATTTATCTGAAAAAGGATTGCTTACAATATCTATTGTTGATAAAAACGGTAAAAAAGCAGAACTTGTGGAATTAAAACCTTTATATGATAAGTTAACGTTTTTGATAATAAATGAAAAAGAAGAGAATGATTCAACTATTTATTCTGTCATAGAAAAGGAATTTGCAAGAACACTATCACCAATCGAATATGATTTGGTTGCTGCTTGGATTGAAGCGTCATATAGTGAAGAAATAATCAAAGAAGCTTTGAAAGAAGCTGTTTATAATAATGTTATGAATTTAAAATATATCGATAAAATTCTAGATGATTGGAATAAAAAAGGAATCAAGACTAAAGAAGATGTAATTAACAATAAAAAGAAATTTAAGGAAAGAAAAAGCGTTAAAACTGATTCTTTCGATTATGATTGGTTAAATGAAGAATAATATAATAAATTATTTAAATGAAATAATTCCTGATCCTAAATGTGAACTTATATATAATAAAGATTATGAATTGTTAATCTCGACTATGTTGAGTGCTCAAACAACAGATAAAATGGTTAATAAAGTTACTGATATTTTATATAAGAAATATCCTAGTTTATATAAACTTTCTAATGCTCCATTAGATGATTTGATAGAAATTTTAAAACCATTAGGAAATTATAATAAAAAAGCTTATAATACTCGCGAAATAGCTAAAATAGTATATGAAAATGGTGGAATACCAAATGAAAGAAAATTTTTAGAGAGTTTGCCAGGAGTTGGAAGAAAGACTGCTAATGTATTTTTGAGTAATATATATGATGAACAATGTATTGCAGTTGATACTCATGTTATGAGGGTTGCTAAAAGACTGGGAATAGCATTATTCAGTGATGATGTGTTGACTACAGAAGAAAAATTAACTAGATATTTTGAAGGTTATAATTTATGTAGATGTCATCATCAATTACTATTATTTGGTAGATATTATTGCAAGGCAATTAATCCTTTATGTGAAAATTGTAAATTAAAAAATATATGTAAAAAAAACTAGTTCATTTGAACTAGTTTTTTACTGTTATATTGATTGTAAAAGTATCAATTAAAGATCTATCATAGAAAACCTTTACTGAAGTAGAATAATTATCCCCAGCTTTTTTTGATGAATCTAAGCTATATTGATATGATACCTTACTTTTATCTAAAGCTATTCCATTCATTGTTACAGTAGCGATATTTGACTCATCATTTATTTTAGATGCGCCAACATTTGCCGTAACGTTTTTATTTTTTAATGTAGCTATGATTAAATTATCTACTGAAATATCATTAACTTTTATTGATGCTCCATCACTTATATTATTTTCAAATACTGTATATGAAGTTTTTACAACATATGTAGGATTTGCTTTAGTTGCTTTGATTGAAACAGTATTTTCATCAGTTGTTTTAATTAAATTTAATTTATCGCCTACTTGTTCATATACTTTATATACGATAGTACCTAAAATAGAAGTATTTTCTTTAAAACGTGCTATTGCAGCATTTTCTGCATTTTCTGGATATTTTGTATTTTGATATGCGTTACCAAAATATGCATTTAAATAATCCATATCAATAGCATGTGGTGTAGGAATTTTATCCCAAGAAAGTACCACATTGTTATCAATAACGTTAGCTTTTAAGTTTTCTACATTAGCTAATTTAGCAAATCTATCAGACACTTCTGTTGGTTCATATCCTTTTTTGAAATATTCAGTAATTATTCTGTTTTTTGGTGTGAATTCACTAGGTAGACATTCTTCGTAGCAACCTACTTCAAGTTCTACTGCAACTACACCATCTGGTTTTTTAAATTCTGATTGTTCAGTGAATACTCCTTTAGCAACTGCTTGGAATAATCTATAGTTTTGACCACTTGCGAATCTATTATGACCATCTTTAAGTGATTCATAACCATACCATGTACCAATTGTATATTTATCAGTAAATCCAACAGCCCATAAATCAGCAACATCTTTATCTGTTAAATTCCAATATTTTAAATCTTCTTCTGATAAGTTTGTAGTACCAGATTTACCTGCATAATTTACACCATTTACGTATTTAAAGTTTTCTTTAGCAACGTCCAATAATATATTTGTTACCATCCATGCAGTCTCTTCACTCATAACTTTATCCATTGCGTGTTTATATTCATAAGGATTAGATCCATCATTAAATTCTATTTTAGTAACTGAATATGGAGTAGTGTAGTATCCTTTAGATGCGAATGCATTATAAGCAGCAGCCATAGAAAGTGGTGATTCACCATTATATCCTCCTAAAGCATGTGCCTCGTGAATTAATCCATCTTCCATTTCTGGATGTAGTCCTAAACTTTCAATCCAAGGAACTCTTATATCGTTATCGATAGATTGGAAAGCCTTTAATGCTGGAATATTTGTTGAATCTACTAGTGCATCTCTTATTGAGATAAATCCTTTATATTTGTAATCCCAGTTTTTAATTTCATTATCAACACCTGTATATCCCCAAGGTTCATCTACAAAGATTTTACCAGTACTCCAATTTAATTTTTCAATTCCAAGACCATATTCGTATAATGGTTTAGCAGTTGAACCTATTTGTCTTTTTGTATCAACAGCCATATTATAACCTAACGCAGTTCTATTTCTTCCTGCACCGATTGCAGCAATTGAACCATCTTTTGCAGATATTACTGCAATACCTGCTTGTACTTTATCATTTTCCCATGCGTAATCATCTAGCTCCCCAGCTAATAATTTATCTATATGTTCTTGCATATCAGGATCCATTGTAGTGTATATTTTCATAGGTGTTTGATATGGGTTATAACCTGTTTTTTTAATAACCTCATCAACTACAGTGAATATAAAACTTTGATATTTTTCATTTTTATTTTCTTTTTCAGGTTTAATAATTTTATCAACTGTTAGTTCTAAAGCAGCTTTATATTCTGCATCATTAATATAGCCATGACGTTTCATTAAATATAAAACAGTTTCACGTCTTTGCTCGCATGCTTCAGGATTATTATATGGATCATAATAATCAGGAGCATTGAATATACCTGTGATCATAGCAGCTTCAGCAAGTGATAAATCGGATACTGATTTTCCAAAGTATACTTGTGATGCGTCTTCAACACCAAATGTTCCTGCGCCCATATAGTTAGAGTTTACATAAAATTCTATAATTTCTTCCTTAGTATAAGATTTTTCTATTTTAAATACAGCCATATATATATCTGTAAATTTTCTTAAAAAGATTTGAATTCTAGAATCTTCTGATGAATCTTTTTTAGTAAGTTTATTTTTAGATATTTGCATTGTAAGAGTAGAAGCACCACCGGCATCACTTTTACCTATTAATTGTAGCATTGTCGCCTTAACAAAACGTGGAATATCGAATCCGTTATGTTGGAAGAATCTTGAATCTTCGGTAGCAACTATTGCATCAATTAAAGTTTGTGGTAATTGTTCATATGAAACAATACTTCTAATCTTTTCGCCTAATCTAGCAGCCTCATCGCCATTTTTATCATATACAACTGTAGGTTCTGCATCATATAAAGCAGATGGACTAAATTCAGGAGCGTTTTTAACAATATATCCTAAAAACAATCCAATTGCACATAATCCTAAAATACACATAACAAGAAAAACTAATAAAACAATTTTAATTATCTTTGTTTTTCTCTTAGGATCTTTAACTTTGTTAGTTTTCTTCTTAAAAATTTGCTTTAAATTTATATTAAGTTTTTTCACATTTGTTCCCTTTGTCTTATTCATATATACCTCCATATTTCTCAACAATTTCTATATAGTTAAGTCTAGGTGCGTATTTTTCTTTTATTAAATGACCATATTTTTTAAAATAATCATATGGAATGGATTTAGCGTTTGTATTTTTTATATATGCTTCCAAATCTTTTTCAAATAATAAATAAGTTTCATTTAGTGTAGTAAATCTGACTATTATGAAACCTATGCCACCATGTTTTACTATTGTATTTAAATGTTTAATTTGATGTGTGTGTATATTATTAAGTGGAAAACTTGTTTTACTTTTAGTTTCTTTAGCTTCAAAGTCTATATATTTTCCTTTATACACACCGTTATAATCTGTTGTAGATGGTGTTTTAAAATATGCTTCTTTTATTATTGCTTTATGTGGACCTGGATAATCGGCTTTGTGAATTGTGACTGCTGTTGGTTTTTTATATATAACTGCGATATCATATTGCAAATAGTATTCATTAGTCGCGTTTATATCACTTTCTAAACCCATTCCACGGTTACTATATGTTGATAAGTTTTTAAGCATACCATCACCTATATAATTATACTATAAAATTAATAATTTATCTACTTTGTATTAATCAAAATAATCTAGTTTTGTCGAATATCTAAAATATTATTATTACTATGTTATATTTAAAATGAGGTGATTATATGGAAAGACATCATATCGATATGATTTTTGATGATATGATAGATGATGTAAGATATATAAAACTAGCGAATTTCTTTAAAAGAAGGGAATATTAACACTACAGTAGTAGTGTTTTATATTGATAAGATTTATTACTTGTGTTATAATTAATGTGAATAAAAGAGGTGTTTCTATGTATCAAGGAATGGTTGAATTAACATGCAAAGATATTCTTGAGAAAGAATTCAGTATTGACACTAGAGGATATAGACCACAAGAAGTAGATAGTTTTTTAGATCAAATTATAAAAGACTATAAAGCTAAGGACGATATCATCAGTGGGCTTGAAGACGAAAAGAAAAATTTAGTTGATGAAAATATTGCACTTAAAGAAGAAATTCGTATTTTAAATATGAAATTAGAAACTTTGAAACACGCGGATGCGGATGGAAGTAGTAGTGCCGATGTTTTAAGAAGACTATCAAATTTAGAAAAAATAATATATGGAAAAGAATAAAATATCTTAGACAAACGCTGCAATTAATTGTAGAGGAAAGTCCATGCTTGCACTATCTGTGATGGTAGTAGTGATTGTGCTGAGGGAAAAAATAACCTCAGGTAGTTTATACTAACGGCAATTAATTAATCTAAGTCATTGATATGATTAATTATATTAAAGTGCCACAGAAACGAGTTTATGGGAAACCATAAAATGAAACGAGGTAAACCCCACAAGCAAGAAACCCAAATTTTGGTAGGGGAGCTCAGATAGGGAATAAGAACTGATTCTGGGACCGATTGGTAGATAAATGTTTGTCGCTTCTTTGAAGTACAGAACATGGCTTATTAGATATTTTATTTTTTTGTTTTATAATGGAGGTGTCTATTTTGAAAGAAATAGGTGAAAAACTTAAAGAGGCACGTGAATCTATAGGTATTCCCATCGAGGAAGCTAGTCAAGATTTGAAAATATCCCAAGAACAATTAGAAAGTTTGGAAAACGCTAATATGGATACATTTAAAGATATAGTAAATGTTAAATATTTAATTAGGGATTACGCAAAATATTTAGGTTTAGATAAAGAAGATTTAGTTGATGATTTTAATGAATATCTATTTGATTATACTTCAAAAATATCATTGGATGATATAAAAGAAGCAAAAGCAAAAAAAGAAGGTAAAGATTATAAGGTAAGATCGCCTTATACAACTATAAAAGTTAAAAAACCTATAAATATTTTATATGTTTTTATAATAATGTTATTATTAGTTGGTGTATCAATAATAATATGTCATCATATTGAAAATTCTAAGAAAGATAATGTTATTTCATATAAGGAGGCTTAATTATGAATTTAGCTAATAAAATTACAGTATCAAGAATTGTATTAACAATCATAATAATTGGACTTCTTTTATTTCCATTTGAATCTGCAGGTATTAACTTTGTAAAGTTATTTATAAATGAATCAATGGTTGTAAATGTTAAATATTTAATTGCAGGTTTTTTGTTTATAGTAGCATTACTAACTGACGTTTTAGATGGTCATATAGCTAGAAAACAAAATATGGTTACTGAAATGGGAAAAGTATTAGATAATGTAGCAGATAAGATTCTTGTTGATTCTGTATTGATTACTTTATCATCACAAGGCTTTTTACATCCTATTATTCCTGTTATTGTAATTGTAAGAGATTGTATCGTTAACGCAATTAAAATGACTGCAGAAAGAAATGGTAAAACATTAAAATATGTAAAAACAGGTAAAGCTAAAAACCTTATTTTGAAAATTGGTATAGCATTAACGTTATTCTACAATCTACCATTTGAATTATTTAATTTAAATGTAGCAGATATGCTTTTAATTGTTGGAACGGTTTTAGCTGTTATATCATGTATTGAATATTATGGTGATAATAAGAAAAAATTAATGGCAAAATAAAAAGTAGTGTAATCACTACTTTTTTATATATCCTAAAATAAGCTTTGGATTTGATATTTTATAGCTAGAAATTTTTATAGCATTTTTATATTCGGTAATTAGATTGCTAACATTTTCCTTATCAGTGTAAAAAGTAGCGATTATATTACCTTTTTTGATGTAATCATTTAGTTTTGCATGCATAACAATACCTGCACCATAATCAATTTTATCATCCATCTTTTCTCTTCCTGCACCTAACATATTAGCGATTTTACCTATTTGTTCACTATCTATCTTAGTTATATATCCGCTTTTTGAAGCAGTAATTTCATAGATATGTTTACTCTTAGAAAATAAATTGTAATCATCTATAATATCTGGATTT
>JAEEGL010197415.1_pt1 | contig 27073 bp, 25 predicted proteins | sample 9134231 | NCBI WGS metagenome assembly JAEEGL01 (sample SAMN16246548, study PRJNA631951) | gut metagenome | biome: gut microbiome; feature: rumen; material: fiber-attached | host: Bos | place: Iran: Karaj | collected 2018-10 | reverse complement strand
TGTCAAGTACCGCCACCTTGACGGTCGTTGAACCTATATCTATTCCCAGAGTGTAGAGTTCTGAAGTCTTTACTGTTTTTGTTTTGGTTTCCTTATTACTTATATCTCTTTTGCTGCTCATAAACTGTCTTAAGTCCCTCGGGTATCACATGCGATACGCTTGAATATCTTTTTAAGCACACTTTGGAAATTCTACTACATTTATCGGAAAATTTCAAGGTTGGTGGGCAGTTTACATTTTACAGTCAAAATGCTAAACTATTACACAAATATCAGAAAGCGGTGTACGTTATGAATAACTTCCTAAATAAACTAGAACGGCGTTTCGGCAGATATGCCATAAGTAATCTCGCAAAATATATAATCGGCGGCTATATTCTGGGCTATGCAATAATGATCGTAGGCATGATGACCAAGTCCAATCTTCTCGGACTCATTTCACTGGATCCGTACAAGATACTGCATTTTCAGATATGGCGTCTTGTGACATGGATAATAGTTCCCCCGCAGTCAATCGATATATTTACCATAATAATGCTTATGCTTTATTATTCGCTCAGTTCTTCCCTAGAGAGGACATGGGGCACATTCAGGTTTAACCTGTATATTTTTTCAGGCATGCTTTTTACGGTCATAGGTGCCTTCATCCTGTATGTCATCTGTTATTTCGGCGGGGCACAGATGGAGAACATAGGGTATATCATATCCCTTGCGTTCAGTACGTACTATGTTAATATGTCGATATTTCTTGCTTTTGCTGCCGAATATCCGGACATGCAGCTTTTGTTTATGTTCATTATCCCCATAAGGATAAAATGGCTCGCGATAGCAGATGTTATACTTCTTGTATATACGATGCTTACAAACGGTATTTCGGTAGCTATCGCCATAATCGCATCCCTGCTTAACTTTATAATCTTCTTCCTTGGAACAAGGAATTACAGACGTGTTTCGCCGTCGGAAATACACAGACGGCAGACCTTTAAGCACGAGGTACGGCGAACCAATACCGTTACCAAACATAAATGCGCGATCTGCGGACGTACAGAGAAGGACGGCGATAATCTTGAATTCCGTTTCTGCTCAAAGTGCAACGGAAATTACGAGTACTGCCAGGATCACCTTTTCACTCATGAACATGTCAAATAGGAATTCAGAACAGCACATATACTTTATGGTACGAAGTATTTTTCGCCTGTTCTGTTTTAATAGTGAAGAAAGCACAAATAAACCCATGGATGAACAGCAATTCAGAAAAACAATAATACAGTTAAGGGCTCTGGCCAAAAGCCAGGGTGAGACAATATCCAAGGAACAGGTTCACAGCCGGTTCCTTCCTCTTAACGTTACCGAAGGGCAGTTCCTTCTTATCTACAAATATCTTAATGATGAGAAGGTTAAGCTGTATGAAACGGAGGATGAACGACTGCAGGATACAGGCAGCCTTTCATCAGATACGGACAATATTGAAAAAAGAGTCAGATCAGATGATACCGACAATGAATATCTGAAAATGTATATTGAAGAACTTAATTCAATGGATATTCCCGATGAAGCCGAAAGAATAAAGCTTATTGAATCAGTGCTTAAGGACAGGGATACCGCAGTGAAGGTCCTTCCTACTCTGTACCTTAATAATGTCGTTGATGTTGCAAGACTTTATTCGGGACAGGGCGTTGCCGTTGAGGATCTTATCGGAGAAGGAAACATAGGTATACTGACAGCCGCCAATATGCTGGACATGTGTGAAACAGTCGCCGAGGTGGATGAATTCATGATGAAGATGATCATGGATTCCATGGAATCGCTGGTCATGGAATCCCTTAATGATGATGAGTTCGATCTAAAGGTTGCGGAGCGAGTTAATGACCTTAACGACAAGGCAAAAGAAATGGCTGAAGAGCTTGAACGGCTCGTGACTGTTGAAGACCTTGTAAAGGAGCTTGAAACAGATGAGGAATATATCAGGGAAACCATCAGGCTTTCCGGAAATGCCATTGAATATATTAAACAATAAAACTTTCAAAAAAGACCCATAAAATCATTACGGATAATACGTATCATCATAAGAACAGGAAGGAGAGCTTGTAAATGAGCTTTGAAAATGTAAAGAAACTTGACGCATATGAAGTCTTAAAGGAGGAAAGGCTTAAGGATCTTAAATCTGACGGATGTATATTAAGACATAAGAAATCGGGAGCAAAGCTTTGTCTTATTTCAAATGACGATGATAACAAGGTCTTCTATATTGGCTTTAAAACTCCTGCAAAGGACAGTACCGGTGTACAGCACATAATGGAGCATTCCGTGCTTTGCGGTTCGAAGAAGTATCCGGCCAAGGATCCTTTCGTTGAACTGGTGAAGGGTTCTCTTAATACCTTTCTTAACGCAATGACATACCCTGACAAGACCGTATATCCTGTGGCAAGCTGTAATGACAAGGATTTCGCCAATCTTATGGATGTATACCTTGATGCTGTTTTTAATCCCAATGTATATGAAAGACCGCAGATATTCAAACAGGAAGGCTGGCATTACGAGCTTAAGGATAAGGACGATCCGATCAGTATTAACGGCGTTGTATACAACGAAATGAAGGGAGTATTCTCATCACCTGATGATATGCTTGACAGAGAGATATTCAATTCTCTTTTCCCCGATACCGAGTATTCCAACGAGTCCGGCGGCGATCCTGAATTCATTCCGACTCTTACCTATGAAAGGTTTATCGATTTTCATAAAGAGTTCTATCATCCGTCCAACAGTTATATTTATCTGTACGGAAATATGGATATGGCTGAACGGCTTGAATATATCGACAGGGATTATCTCTCACATTATGAGCATATAGATATTGACAGCAGCATAGGCCTGCAGAAGCCCTTTAATGAGCCGGTACGTGTTTACAGAAAGTATTCTATAACAAATGATGAACCGGTAGAAGAAAATACCTACCTTTCATATAACACCGTAGTAGATACAAGCCTGAACAGAGAGCTTTACATCGCATTCCAGATTCTTGAGTATACACTGCTTCTTGCGCCTGGTTCCGTACTTAAGCAGGCACTGCTTGACAAGGGAATTGGTAAGGATATACAAAGCACATATGAGAACGGAATCTATCAGCCCTATTTTTCCGTTATATCAAAGAATACGGATGCAGACAGGCTTGATGAATTCCTTGATACGATAAAGACTGTATTAAATGATGCCGCATCCAACGGACTTGACAAGAAATCACTTCTTGCAGGCTTAAATGTTATGGAATTCAGATACAGAGAGGCTGATTTCGGTTCATATCCCAAGGGACTTATGTATGGACTCCAGGCGCTTGACAGCTGGCTTTACGATGATAAAGAACCTTTCATGCATATAGAAGCCAATGACACATTTGCGCTCCTGAGGGAGAAGGTTGATACCGATTACTTCGAGAACCTTATAAGAGAGTATCTTCTCGACAATAAGCACAGCTCGATAGTGGTTCTTGAACCCGAAAGAGGGATGACGGCTGCGATGGATAAGGAGCTTGCTGACATGCTTGCCGTATATAAGGACTCCCTTTCGGAGGACGAGCTTAAGGCGCTTGAAGAAGACACGCAGGCTCTGCTTAAATATCAGGAGGAACCAAGTACCAAAGAAGAGCTTGAGGCTATTCCTCTGCTTGAGATCTCCGATATTAAAAAGGAAGCGCTGCCGTTTGAATACAGTATAGATTATGTAGGTGCAACTACTGTACTTACGCATGACATTTACACAAACGGTATCGGCTATCTTACGCTTGGATTTGATATCCGTAATCTTCCGGATGAGCTCATTCCTTATATAGGCATATACAGGAATATTTTCTCATATGTCAGCACAGCCTCTCACACTTATGCAGATCTTGCAAGCGAGATAAATCTTAATACAGGCGGAATCACGTCGGGAGTAAACTGCTATACGGATGCCAATGACGTCGACCGGTACAGGATAATGTACGAGGTCAAGACCAAGGTTCTGTATGACAAGCTTCCGTTTGCATTTGAAATAATAAATGAGATCATAAATACCTCCGATCTTGATGATGACAAGAGGCTTCTCGAAATACTTAATATGTTAAAATCAAGGCTTCAGGCAACCATGATATCATCAGGACATTCCGTTGCAGTTATAAGAGCGATGTCTGCATGTTCGGAAACCGCAGCACTTACAGAGAAGACCAGCGGACTTGAGTTCTACAGATTCCTTGACAGGCTCTTAAATGATTACGAAAATATGAAAACGGAATTTAAGAGCAGTCTTAAGAGATTTGTGAAAACAGTGTTCAGGCCGGAAAATCTGTTTGTTGATTATATTGCGGAACAATGCCAGTATGAAAGACTTATGATACTGACTGAAAGCTTTAAGAAAAAGCTTTATACCAATCCGATTTCCAATAAAGCCTATGAGATAAAGCTCAATAAGGGAAAGGAAGGCTACAAAACCGGCGGCAAGGTCCAGTACGTGGCAACAGCAGGTAATTTCATAAAGCACGGTTATCCATATACGGGAGCGCTCAAGGTTCTGAGAGTGATAATGAGTTATGATTATCTTTGGATAAATGTAAGGGTTAAGGGCGGTGCATACGGATGCATGAATTCATATTCAAGAACCGGAGATACATACCTTACCTCATACAGAGATCCCAATCTTAAGGATACTCTCGATATATATAAAGGTGCCGCTGACTATATCAGGAATTTCGATCCCGATGACAGAGACATGACTAAGTATATAATCGGAGCGATTTCGGATATGGATATCCCTCTTACGCCTAAGGCAAAGGGATTAAGATCCATGAGCGCATATCTGTCACAGGACAGTTATGAAAATATACAGAAGGAACGCGACGAGGTTCTCTCTGCCGACAGGGACGCAATAAGGAAACTTGCCGATTATGTGGATTCGGTTGTAAAGGAAGAAAACATCTGTGTACTTGGTGCTGAGGAAACCGTGGAAAAAGAAGCGGGACTCTTTGATAAGGTTGAGACTCTTTTATAGTTTCAATTTACAGTTACAATTTATATTTGAAATCCGGAATCAACAATAACAGATCAGCTCAAAGGAGGGATACAAATGAAGAAGAAACTATATACCGTTATTGCCATAATGACTGCAGCTGCTCTTGCAGGCTGTGGAGGCAGCAAGAGCGAATCAGCCTCAACGTATGCAGCAGACGGAGATTACAATTCATACGCCAAAGCCGCAGCGGCTCCGGAAGCCGAAGAATACTATGATGAATATGCAGATTATGATCGTGAGTATCCCAGTGAGGAGATGGCAATGGAATCGACTGCAGATACTGCAGCCATGGGAAAAGTAACTGCCAAAGACGGAACCGAAGCAGATCCCATAACCGAGGAAGATGTGGAAAGCGCCGCATCCGAAAAGGTTAACCGTATGCTCATCAAGAATGTCTATATGGAGGTTGAATCCGAAAATGTAGACGTTATGGTAAAGAATGTAGAGAAGAGAGTGGATGCTCTCGGCGGATATATTGAGAGCAATAATATAAACAATACCAAGTACTCGAACTCAGAAAGAAAGACGGCTACGATCGTTGCCCGCGTTCCGGTGGACAAGCTTGACAGCTTCGTAAATGAGGTAGAGGGCCAGTCAAATCTGCTTAACAAGAATACCAATGCAGAAGACGTAACTTTAAGATACGTCGATACAAAGGCCAAGCTTGAAAGCTATGAAACCGAATATGAGAGACTGAACGAGCTGCTTAAACAGGCGGATGACCTTGATACCATTATCGCGCTTGAAGCAAGGCTTTCAGAGGTCAGGTATCAGATCGAATCTTACGGGTCACAGCTAAAGGCGATGAAGAATCAGGCTACCTACAGCACTGTTACTATGAATATTACTCAGGTTATAGAATATACGCCGGTAGTTGTGGAAGAGAAGACCCGTCTTGAAAGAATGCGTGACGGATTTATCTCGAACTGCAAGAGAGTATGGAACGGCCTGCTTGATTTCGGCGTGGGATTAGTTGTGGCACTTCCCGTACTGCTTATATGGGCGGCCGTGATCGCAGTGGTCGTAATAATCATAAGGCTTATAGTAAAAGGCTTCAGAAAAAAACATCCCAAAAAGCAGAAGCCTGTAAAGCAGCCCAATCCGGCTTCCCTGGTCGGCAAACCCGGCACTCAGCCGGTACAGGCTCCCATTTCCGGTCAGACTGTTCCGACTGATAAAGATGCGAAATCGTAACTATCCGGAACAGGTTCAAAATGCTTCGTGTTTTTCGCTGCTTGGATTCAGCATAGATACAGTTAAGAGAAACAATGTCAGAAAATATTGAGAAAAAATCAGGTTTTGTTGCGATAATAGGGCGTCCCAATGTCGGTAAGTCTACTCTTATGAACCGTATTATAGGGCAGAAGATAGCCATAACAAGCAGCAAGCCACAGACAACCAGAAACCGTATACAGACGGTGTATACTTCCGAAAAGGGACAGATAGTTTTCCTTGATACACCCGGAATACACAAGGCCAAAAACAGACTGGGTGAATATATGGTAAAGTCCGTGAATATGGCCATTAAGGATGTGGATGTAATACTCTGGCTGGTAGAGGCCTCGCATAAGATCGGTCCTACAGACAGGAGCATATCCGAAAAGCTTAAAGGGATCAACATCCCCATCATTCTTGTCATCAATAAGATTGATACAGTAAGCAGGGATGAGCTGTTTTCGATCACGGATACACTTAAGGAATTATGCGATTATTCGGAGCTGGTACCTGTCAGCGCCATGAAGGGTGATAATACCGATACCCTGATCGGGCAGATTTTCAAATATCTGCCTTACGGCCAGCCCTTTTATGATGAAGACACCGTAACCGACCAGCCGGTCAAACAGATAACCGCCGAGCTTATAAGGGAGAAGGCGCTTAAATGCTTGGACGAGGAAATCCCGCACGGTATTGCAGTTACTGTTGAACGCATGAATTTTGATAAGGATATCGTTCATGTTGATGCGACAATAATATGTGAAAAGGACTCACATAAAGGAATAATCATAGGGAAACAGGGACAGATGCTTAAGAAGATAGGTTCTGCCGCAAGGTATGAAATAGAACGGCTGGTTGATAGCAGGGTTAATCTTAAGCTTTGGGTAAAGGTAAAGAAAGACTGGCGTGATTCGGATGTTTTGCTTAAGAACTTCGGATATGACAGCAAAACGCTTAACGATAACGATACTGTCTGAAGAACGCCCGTGGTACGAAAGCCCACAGCGGAAACGGTAAACAGAGATGCGTGAATATGTAGTTGCGACGGGAATGGTCTTAGAGGCCACTCCCGTCAATGATTATGACAGAAGAACAGTGATACTTACAAAGGAATTCGGCAAGATCACGGCTTTCGGAAAGGGAGCAAGAAAGCCGGGAAACAAGCTGCTTGCTGTGACCAATCCTTTCGTATTCGGTGATTTCAAGCTGTATGAAGGAAAGAATGCCTATACACTTATCGATGCAGACATATCATGTTATTTTGAAGAGCTTCGCACGGATTATGAAAGTGCCTACATGGGAATGTATTTTCTGGAATATGCCTCTTTCTATACAAGAGAGAACAATGATGAGCTGATGATGCTTAAGCTTCTCTTTCAGTCGGTAAGAGCCCTTACTAAACCTGCCATTGACAACAGACTTGTAAGAGCCGTATATGAGATAAAAGCGGTAGCGGTAAACGGCGAATATCCCGGCATTCCTACGGACAGGAGCTTCCTTCCGGGAACACTCAGAGCTCTTGATCACATTGTCAATTCATCCATTGAGCGCCTGTTTGCGTTCACGGTAAACGAGGATATTCTCAACGAACTTCTCTGCCTTGGCACCCTTTATAGGAAACGTGTCGTTGACAGACCGTTTAAATCACTTGAAATTATTGATTTTGTCGGTTGAAATTACGGCTCCCGTTTGCTATCATGTTAAATATTCAGGGAACTATTCATGGAATATGGAAGTGATATTTTGACCGATTACACATTTTCATTCACAGAAAAATTCATAAATCTTACAAAGGTATTAATTCTCCTGCTTATAATGTCTTTATTTACCGGCTGCGGAAATAAAGAAGAAGAGTTCGCGGAAACAGCGGTCATCATAAACGCCAAAGGCATCGTGACCAATGAGATAGTCGAACCCTTTGACAAATCTTATTATGATGAGAACGAATTACGAGACATTATCGATAAAGAGCTTACAGGTTATTGCCGCAGTATCGATGATGAAAATGCATGCAGGCTGGATTCGCTGAGTGTTCGTGAAGGAGTGGCAACAGCTAAGATCGAATTCTCGGACTATAATGCTTATGCGGGTTTTAATGAAGTGGATTTCTTCTACGGAACCATAAATGAAGCGGTAGAAAAGGGCTATTCAACCGATGTTACCATGAAGAGTGCCGATGATGATTCGACCATAAGCAGATATGAATTTGAAGCCCTCGGAGAAAACAGGCTGGTAGTAGTGAGTGAACCGGTTCTTGTTAAGTTACCCGGGAAGATCGCATATACGACTGCCAATATCGACCTTATAGATAAAAGCAGCGCAAGAATGGCTTCCGATTCTGTCGGAGTCGGATATATTGTATTAAAATGATATAAGACCGTCTCAATGAGCCGGTTTAATATACATCCAAAAGAAAGAGGATATAAAGATGGAAAAATCAATGGATAAGATCGTAGCTCTGGCAAAAAACAGAGGCTTTGTTCATCCCGGCTCCGAAATATACGGGGGACTTGCGAATACATGGGATTACGGAGTACTCGGCGTAGAGCTGAAAAACAACGTAAAGAAGGCATGGTGGCAGAAATTCATTCAGGAGAATCCCTATAATGTCGGAATTGACTGTGCGATCCTTATGAATCCCCAGACATGGATAGCATCGGGGCATCTTGGAAGCTTCTCCGATCCGCTCATGGACTGCAAGGCATGTCACGAAAGATTCCGTGCCGACCAGCTTATTGAGAATTACTGCGCTGACAAAGGCATAGCTCTTGATTCGAGTGTTGACGGATGGAGCAATGAGAAAATGAAGGAATTCGTTGATGAAAACAAGATTCCTTGTCCTTCATGCGGAAAGAATGATTTTACGGATATAAGGCAGTTCAATCTGATGTTCAAGACCTTCCAGGGTGTTACAGAGGACGCAAAGAACACAGTATATCTCCGCCCCGAAACAGCCCAGGGTATATTTGTTAACTTTAAGAATGTGCAGCGCACCTCAAGAAAGAAGGTACCTTTCGGTATCGGTCAGATAGGAAAGAGCTTCCGTAACGAGATCACACCCGGGAATTTCACATTCAGGACAAGAGAATTCGAACAGATGGAGCTTGAGTTCTTCTGTAAACCGGGAACACAGACCGAGTGGTTCGGATACTGGAGGGAATTCTGTTACAAGTGGCTGCTTTCTCTTGGTATAAAGGAAGAGAACTTAAGGCTTCGCGATCATGATCCGGAGGAGCTTTCATTCTACAGCGATCATACAACCGATATTGAATACGCATTCCCGTTTACCGACTGGGGCGAGCTGTGGGGAATTGCTTCACGTACAGATTACGACCTTACACAGCATCAGAACACGAGCCATGAATCGATGGAGTACTTTGATGACGAAACAAATGAGAAGTATATTCCTTATGTTGTTGAGCCTTCACTTGGAGCAGACAGAGTAGTGCTTGCTTTCCTGTGTGAAGCATATGATGAAGAAGTCCTTGATGCGGAAAGAAATGATGTTCGTACAGTTCTTCGTTTCCATCCGGCATTGGCTCCCGTCAAGATCGGTGTACTGCCTCTGTCCAAAAAGCTTAACGAGGGTGCTGAAAAGATATATGCCGAGCTCTGCAGGAAATATAACTGTGAATTCGATGACAGAGGAAATATCGGCAAGAGATACAGAAGACAGGATGAGATCGGAACTCCTTTCTGCGTAACCTATGACTTTGACTCGGAAAATGACGGAGCCGTGACGGTACGCGACAGGGATACAATGGAACAGGAAAGAGTAAAGATAGAGGATCTCGGAAGATATTTCGAGGATAAATTCACATTTTAATCCAATCATCTGATCCAAATAGACAAGATTATATGACAGAAGCCTGTAAATTGTTGCAGGTTTCTGTTTTTTTGTTCAATATATATGTATTTTTTGTCATTTTTTTGCTATAATGTTGTTAAATTTTATATAGGATGATGGTAAAGAAGTGTTCAGACTTATCAATCATATAAATATTAAACGTATTTTATATTGCATGACCGCAATATGGATGCTTGTTTCAAGCATCCTTGTTTGCTGTTGCGCAGCATACGGAGCAACTGATAACAGTCTTCAAGCCGTTTCGGTTGCATATTTTTATGATAAGAATTATTTCGGCGATAAGTATGACACTCCCGACAAGGAAGGCTTCGGATATAAGTATCTTCAGGCAATAGGCAATTTTTCGGGATGGGAGTACCGTTATGTTTACGGTGATTACGATACTCTTCTTGAGCAGTTTATGCTGGGAAGGATCGATCTTATGCCTGCCATGCCCCGTGATTTCGATCAGGAAGCATTCTATGAGAAGCTCATTTCGGAAGCCAAGAACGAAGAAGCAAAGAGGGAAATAGAAAAAAGCAAGATATCCGTACTGTATCCGAACCAGCCCATGAATACGGTTGATTATTATCTGTGTATTCCCGCAGAAATGAATAACGAGAGCTTTTCTGTTGTGTCTCTTGCCGGTAAAAAGATTGCCGTACCTTCACAGATCTATCCATATACCGGTGAATGGCTCGGAAAGCTCGGACTCAAATGCGATATCATTGAATACGAAAATGATGCTGCCTGTATAAACGCTGTCAACCGTGGTGATGCCGTAGCGGCGATAGGGGAGACGGGGATGGCTGAATCCGGACTTGTAATTGGACGCAAGGTCGGAAGTATGGATTTCTATCTCGGAGTCAGCAGCTCCAGCAGATATCTTTTGAAGGATATCAATAATGCCCTGGAAACCATGGGCGCGGCAACGGACGGTTTCCTTGAGACGCTGACAAGTTCGTATAATTCATCCGGAAAGCTTGATACGAATTTAAGTCCCGGCGAACGTCAGTGGCTGTCGGAACATAAAACACTTAAGGTGGGTGTATTATCTGATTTTCAGCCGTTCTGTTCGATTAATCCCGAAACAGGTGAAACATCCGGGTTTATTTACGAAGCCATTTCCGATATTCTTTTCAATGTGGGTGTCGAATCGGATGTCAAATATACACACTACGATTCCTACAGTGACCTGCTCGCAGCGCTTGACAGCGGCGAAGTGGATGTGATATTTCCCGTGACCACATACTTAAGCCAAAGTGAAACGAACAACTATATCTTTACCCAAAGTATAGCCGTGAGTAATGTCATGCTTGTATATAAGGGTGAATTCTCAGACGGTGTATTTGCTACCGTGGCTTATCCGAAGGGCAGTATAGAAGAGTATTATGATGTCGTTAATTATTCAAACAGCTCTTTATATGAGTACAATACGCCTTATGAATGTATTGATGCTGTGATCAGCGAAGAAGTAAACTGCACGATAGTACGCGATAACATTTCGGAATCTTATATACGTGATACATCCAGAAACAACAAGCTCAATGTCATCCCTCTTCCGGAAAAACTGGAAATGGGACTCGGTGTAAAGAGGGGTAATACTCAGCTCTACACTCTTATTTGCCGTGCCGTAAGCCTTACGCTTCAGGGACGTGAACTGACCGATCTTTCTCTCAACGCCTCATCAAAGGCAGAAGAGAGCAGAAAAGGCGGGATACTAAACTATCTCAAATCAGGCATACTTATTTTCCTTATCGTTACCTCGGTCCTTGCAGTTGTCAGCATCATACTGGCAACAATGCTGAGCAGGGTTATGCACGCAAACAGAGAAATGAAACGCGCCAACAGCGAGATCAAGGGCGTAGCAAAGCTTCAGCAGCAGAATTTCGATATCATAAGCATACTTACAAGAGACTATTCTTCTGTGTTTAAGATCAATCTCGAAACAGATGACATGGAGGTTTACAGGATCGACAGCTTTGCGGCAGAGCCCAAATATGCGTCAATGCTTTCACGTGGAGCGAAGTATACCGATTTCTTCAATCAGTATGTCAGGGATTTCGTTTTCGAGGATGATAAGCCTAAGATGTATGATGAGATTGGCGTGTCGGTAATACGCCGTAAGCTTAAACAGCGTAATTCATATGCCGTAAGATTCCGCCGCCTGATGGAGAAAGGCTCGCCGAGATACTATGAATTCCGTGTATCCACCGTAGATATCGATATTACCGGTAAGGTTCAGAACGTTATTATTGCGTTTATTGACTGTAATGCAGAGATCCTTCATGAACTTGAGTATATGAAAGGCCTGGAGAAAGCTCTTAAGAGTGATGCAGTCATCACCGGCCTTACGGGAGACTTCGACTGGGTGGCTTATGTTGCAAATGTCGACGGCAAGGATTCCAAGGATTCGGCTGTAACACATTACCGGATCGGCGATATGTTCAAGGAACGTCTTGATCATTGGGAAGACGAGAGTAACTTCGCACATATGACAAGCATGATGGCCGATAAACTTGTACTTCCCGAGGACAGAAAGAGCTTCCTCTATAATATGGGTAAGGCTCATATCAGGAAACACCTTCTTAAGGATCTTGCTTATTTCATTAATTTCAGGGTAAGCAAAAGCTCAGGCCCCGAATATTATCAGATAAAATGTGTTGCTGATTTTGCTGACGGACAGCTGTATGGATTCATTCTCGGTTTCCACTGTGTGGATGATGAGATGAGGAAAGAAAAGGAGCAGCAGGAGAAGCTCGAGCGCATGGTTGCCGACAGAACGGCAGAGCTCGAGGAGAAGAACGAATCCCTTAACAGGATGAACAATGATATTATCGAGCTTATGGGTAATGTCGTTGAAGGAAGGGATGAAGAGAGCGGACAGCATGTACGAAGAGTTATGGATTTCACACATATACTTGCAAGTCAGGTTATGAGAGATTATCCTGAGTACGGCCTTACTCCCGAGCTTGTTGAAGTGATCACATCGGCAAGTGCTCTCCATGATGTCGGCAAGATCATGATAAGCGACAGTATTCTCTTAAAACCCGGACGTCTTACCAATGATGAGTATGAGATCATGAAGACTCATACTATAAGAGGTACCGAAATCCTTAAGAATATGCCTGCCGATTGGGACAAGACCTATCTTAAGATAAGTATGGAAATATGCCGTCACCATCATGAGAAGTTCGACGGCAAAGGTTATCCGGATATGCTTAAGGGAGATGATATTCCTATTTCGGCACAGATCGTTTCGGTTGCGGACTGTTATGATGCCCTGGTAAGCAAGCGTGTATATAAAGAGGCTTATTCCTGTGATGAAGCATACAATATGATCGAAAACGGAGAATGCGGAGCATTTAATCCCAAGGTAATGGAGTCATTTACCAACTGCAAGCATCTGTTTGAGGATCAGGTCCGGAGAAGGAATGCACATTTATGATCCCAAAGCCGTATTAATATGAACCGGCTTTGAAGATAAAACAAGTAAGAGGAGGATAATATCATGCCCGGAGTAACTGTTATTTTTGTTTTGTTTATTTTACTGCTTATTATCTTATTTAAGAGTCTGTGTATAGTTCCGCAGGCAAGCGCCTACATAGTCGAGGAACTCGGAAAATATAAGACCACCTTAAGCGCCGGTCTTAATTTCATGATTCCTTTTATCGACCGTGTGGTAAAAAAGGTATCGTTAAAGGAGCAGGTTGCCGATTTCGAGCCCCAGCCGGTAATAACGAAGGATAATGTTACCATGATGGTTGATTCGGTTGTATTCTTTCAGGTATTCAATGCAGAGCTGTTTACATACGGTGTTGAAAGACCTATCGCTGCGATAGAGAATCTCTCCGCCACAACGCTCAGGAACATTATAGGTAGCATGACCCTCGATGAAACACTTACTTCAAGGGATAACATAAATGCGCAGATAACTGCAATCCTTGATGATGCTACGGATAAGTGGGGCATAAAGGTAAGCCGTGTAGAAGTAAAGAACATCCAGCCGCCCCGTTCAATACAGGACGCTATGGAAAAACAGATGCGAGCAGAACGTGAGAAGAGAGAAGCCATTCTTACTGCAGAAGGTAAGAAACAGTCTGCAATAACACTTGCAGAAGGTGAGAAGCAGGCTGCGATACTTCGTGCGGAGGCAGTAAAGGAGCAGCGTATCCGCGAAGCAGAGGGTGAAGCTGAGGCACTTCTTGCCGTACAGAGAGCAAGAGCTGAGGGTATCAAGCTGATCAACGAGTCACACCCTTCGATCCAGTATCTGCAGCTTAAATCCTATGAAACAGCCGAGAAGATGGCAGACGGACAGGCAACAAAGATAATCGTTCCTTCCGAAATAGCCAATCTGTCAGGTACTCTTACAGCCTTGGCTGAAACAGTACATACTCAGGGAGCTGCGGTTCATCAGCAAACAGTAAGGCCTGCCCAGGGAACACAGCAGGTAAGACGTGAGCCGGCCGGAAAGCCACAGCCCCAGAAATCAGGAATTATAGACAGATTAATGAGTGAGGATTAATTAACTTGGAAATAGTAAAATTTCTGTCAATGCTTGACGAGGAAGATATATTAAATATGTTATTACCTTATATGATTCCGATAATTTATATAATAGTCATCCTGATAGTGGTCAGAAACGTAAAACGAAGGGTTAAAGACTCGAAAAATTCAAGCCTTTCTTCTAAATACGGACAATCAGATATTGTAAGAAAGGCCATGACTTCATCAGCGAAGGCTCCGACAGATACAATGGTTAAAAAGCCTGTGAATAATTCATCATCGCTTTCTTCCGGAAGCAGATTGCACGGTGATACTATCGCAATAAAAAATATATCCGGGCAAAAAGGCTTATCCCTTATGGATGACCGTTCGTCAGACTGGCTGGCAACACAGCTCAGGGAAGAAGCAAAGGCCATGGTCAGAGTAAGTGATATGTTTCAGCTGAAACAGCAGCATTCCAATAATTGTGATGCTGAATTCATCAGAAGATTTCACGAATCCAATTGTGATGCCTACGGTATAGATGACGGAACAAAGAAATAGTATAGAAAGATTATCCCGGAGAAGACACGATGAGCAGCATTACCGAAGAGAAGCTATACGAAGAATATCATGACAAAGTTTTCGGTTATATATTTAACCATACATCACATAAAGAGGACGCTGAAGATCTTACCAATGACGTTTTTTTGAAAGCCTTCCGTTCGCTCAACAGCTTTGATGAAAGTAAAGCTTCCGTTTCCACATGGATATTCACCATCATGAGGAACACTTTGACAGATCATTTCAGGCGCGGACATATTTCGGAGGAACTTGATGAAGGTTTTGTTTCTTCCGATGATATAGAAGGCTCATATTTAAGAAAAGAAACTCTTGAAGAGCTCGCAGACGCGCTTAAAGAACTGCCTCAGGAACAGCGTGATATTATCATCTTAAAATACTATGATGGTCTTACCCTGACAGAAATATCCGAGAAGCTTGATATCAGCTACGGAATGATCAAGGTCAAGCATAAAAGCGCTCTGTCCTCGATGCAGAAGCTGCTTTCGGCAGGCAAAACAGTGGAGTTCAGGCGTACACAGGATCATTGATTGCCATATTCAGACTTCCAACGTATATATTTAGGAAGGAATAGACTGATATCAGGAATAAAGGAGGACCGCAAATGGAGAATAAGCTTAGGAATCTGTTTGATTATCAACGCTTTGAGCAAAATGATAATCTAAAGAAGCTTATCGACGATACACATCGCCGCATGAGGATTACAGTCATACCGGATGATCTTATGAGGAATATATCCGCAGCAGGTGATCCGTCCACAAATATTGAACTGATCAAAGAACTTAACAAACAGCAATAAGGGGGTTGGGATGAAAAAAATCAGAAACAACAAACATTTTAACGTATTTATTGTAATGCTTTTATCCCTGGCATTATTTGTTACCAATCTTACAGCTTTCAATTCAATGGTTTCAGCATCTGAGATCGACGATTTTCTTGATTATATAAATGATGATGACGATGACGACTTCCAGCCCGGACCCCCTGCACCTGAACCGGAGCAGCAGGGGCCTCCTGTTTATGATGACTATGATATGCCGAATCAGCAGGACGAGGAAGAGCGCAGAAGGATAGAAGAAGCTCAGAGACAGGCTGAGGAAGCCAGAATTGCCGCTGAAGAAGCACAGAGGCAGGCTGAGGAAGCCGCCAGACGCCAGGCAGAAGAGGAAGCAAGGATAGCTCAGCAGGCTGAAATAGAAAGGCAGGCTGAGGAAGCACGTAAAGCTGCTGAGGCTGAAGCTGCAGCCAAGGCTGAACAAGCGCGTAAGGCTCTTGAGCAGGAACAGGCCCGTCAGCAGGCGATAGAACAGGAGGCACGTAAAGCCGAAGAAGAAGAACGTGCGAAAGCTGCGCTTGCAGAAGCAGAAGAAGCCAAGCGTATAGCTGCCGAAGAAGAGCAGAAAGCCAAAGAAGCAGCAGAAAAAGCCAAAAAAGCCGAAGAGGAAGAAAAGAAGAGACAGGAAGAAGAGTATTCTTATGCACTTCGTGCCCAGATCGACGGCGGAAGCATATCCAATCTGAATCTTTCCGGAGTCGTAGGAGATGGTGATGCCATTGTATTCTCTATTGTCAATATGGGAAACCGTGATGTTGATCTGGTATGGGGAATAAGCAGTGCTTCCGCAAATATATTCTCATTTACACTGGTATCAGGATCGTCGATGTTAAAGATGGGGGATATGGATAAATTCCAGATAGCATATAATCCCTCAACACCGGCCGGAAACTACAGTTGTGTACTTTATATAAAGGATAAAAGTGATAACGATAATAAATTTACCCGTTATATAAATGTAAGTGCCAATATAACCGCTTCACCCAAGGTTACCTCCGTTAGTGTATATCCGTCGGAAATAAAGCTAGCCCAGGGTGGTGACTGTGATTTCCACGCAGAAGTAAGAGGAAGCGGCGGGGAAGTAAGTCAACAGGTTACATGGAGTGTTCTGGGAGCCAGATCATCTTCAACATATATATCCAATGACGGAAAGCTTGTGATAGGATCAAACGAATCCTCCTCATCGTTAAATGTTGTCGCAGCATCTGTTCAGGAGAAGTCGGTAGCAGGGACTGCCTTTGTTTATGTACAGACGAACAGCTACAACGTAAACGCATATGCCAATCCCGCAAACGGCGGTATGGTTACGGGAGGCGGCGCAGTCGTTCAGGGCGGTTCCGTAACACTGTCGGCCGTACCCAATAAGAATTTCTATTTCGAAGGCTGGTACAGGGACGGAAAGAGAGTTTCAACCGCGACAAATTATACAATAAATGATGTCCGTTCCAATATAAACGTCATTGCTGTCTTCAAGCAGAATTACGTTACTGTAACTGCCGAACCCGATAACAAAGAAGCCGGAAGCGTAGTAGGTGGGGGAAGAATTACCTATGGAGGTAAAACAGTCCTTTCAGCAAAAGCCAATGATGGATATGTATTCACGGGATGGCGTGAAGGTGACAGCACAATAAGTACATCATCCACTCTCGAACTTAATAACCTGACCACAGACCGTAAGATAATTGCAAGATTCTCCAAAACATGGTTTAATATATCTCTTTCCTGTTCTCCTTTTGAAGGAGGTTCAGTGGCAGGTCAGGGAACTTATAAGCTGGGAGACGGAGCCAAGATAACAGCTGCCGCAGCACCGGGGTATACCTTCCTTGGATGGAAAATAAACGATCAGTTTGTAAGCCGTGATCTTACTTATTATATTAACAGGGTGGAAAGAGATTACTGCTTTACAGCTGTCTTCCTTAAAAACGATATCGTTACCCATAATATTTATGCAGGTGTTGCTACGACAGGCGGTACCATAACACCGAGTGGAACAGCTACTGTAGCAAGAGGTACATCGGTAACCTATACAATAACACCGAAGTCCGGCTTTGCAATACTTGCGGTAGCGGTTGACGGTCTTCAGATCGGTCCTGTAAGTTCATATACATTTAAGGATATAAAGAGCGATCATGTCATTGCCGCTGCTTTTGTACAGACAGATGCCGGCAAGAAGGCAGCCGAAAAGGCGGGCGAAGAGCCTCAGACACGTAAAGTTCAGAAGGTATACAAAGAAGAAGAACAGCAAAAGCCGGAAGAGCAGGTCGTAGATCTTGAAGACGCCGCTACAGGTACCGCAGGCGATGAATTTGTTGAGGAAATGGATCTGTCCGATATCCACATACCCACAGATGAAGAGCTTGGCATTACACCGGAGACAGCTTCTCCCATGGGAGAACAGCCTGCTCCTTCAGAGCTCCTTATGTCAATGGGCATATCTATGGATGATGTGAAGACAATGCTTGATAACGGTGACAAATCATCTGTTATAAGAGCAGCATTCTATGAAGGAACGCTTGAAGCAGATGCACAGAATCCGTTTGCTCCCGAGACAGATATACCTGATTACCATTCTTATTCCAGGGAAGAGCTTGAACAGCTACCTGATGAGGACATACTTCCTTATCTTAAGAATTTTGATGTGGTAGTGGACGAGCTGATGGATAAAGCCGATATTTATGAGCTTGCAGAAGGCGGAACAGCAAATATAAATGTTTCGATAACAAGGACCGATGAAACGATCAGCAGCGGTGATAAGGAACAGCTCAATACATACGTAGGACAGAAACCCCTTAAATACTTTGATATCACGCTTATGAAGCGGGTTGGTTCCAAGGTGACCAATGTTAAATCGCTCAATATTCCCATGGAGATAGTTATCGAGATACCCGATGATATATATAAATCGGGAAGTGTGTATTCGATACTGAGGCTTCATGACGGTAATCTGACAGTACTTCCGGATCTTGATGACGATCCCAAGACAATCACCTTCAGGACAGACCGTTTCTCAAACTATGCAATATCAAGACAGAAGGATACCGGTAAGAGTCTTGCGATCAAGTTTGCGATAGGTGCTTTAATAGCATTGGTGATAGCTCTGGTATGCCTGGGTATACTGATGTACCATCATATAATGTATCTTAGAAGACGTAAAAAAGGTGTTCATATGAAATGAGAATTCGAACAGAAATGAATTTTCAAGTTATATTTGACAATCAGCCCGCATCATGTTAAACTACTTGAGTATGCCGCTTGGTGAGGTCATAAACATGCGATAGCATTACCGAAGCCAGCGAGTAATTAGAATAGGAGGTGCCCTATGTACGCGATTATAGCAACAGGTGGAAAGCAGTATAAGGTTTCCGAGGGTGATGTGATCAAGGTGGAAAAGCTTGGAGCAGAAGCAGGCGAGAACGTAACCTTTGATCAGGTACTTGCTGTCAGCGATGATAAGCTCAAGGTAGGCAATGATGTGGCTAACGCTACTGTTAATGCTACCGTAGTTGAGAACGGACGCGGTAAGAAGGTTATAGTTTACCGTTACAAGAGAAAGAGCGGATATCATAAGAAGAACGGTCACAGACAAGCATACACCAAGGTTAAGATTGACAAGATCAACGCTTAAGGATTTACGATGATTTCTATACTAATTGATTGAGGAGGTGTGAACCATGTTTGAATTGAACCTTCAATACTTCGCTCATAAGAAGGGAGTGGGCTCTACCAAGAACGGCAGGGATTCCGAATCCAAGAGACTGGGCGCTAAGAGAGCTGACGGACAGTTCGTTAAAGCAGGTAACATATTATACAGACAGCGCGGAACAAAAATACATCCCGGAAATAATGTGGGACGTGGCGGAGATGATACATTGTTTGCTTTGGTAGACGGTGTTCTCAGATTCGAAAGAAAAGGAAAAGATAAGAAACAGGCTTCTGTATATCCTGTTGAACAGTAATTATTTAAGGCTCTAAACATTAGTTTAGAGCCTTATCTTTCGTTTATGGTATTTAATGAGGATTATGTATGTTTGCTGACAGAGCTAAGATTTATGTGAGAAGCGGCAAAGGAGGAGACGGTCATGTTTCCTTCAGAAGAGAGAAATATGTTCCTGACGGTGGACCTGACGGTGGTGATGGCGGTAACGGTGGTGATGTAATAGTCGAAGTAGATCCGGGGCTTAACACACTTACCGATTACAGGCATATACGCAAATACAGGGCAGAGGACGGCGAGAACGGCGGCAAGCGCAACTGTCGCGGGAAAAACGGCAAGGATATAGTTCTTAAAGTCCCGGCCGGCACTGTACTTAAGGATTATTCAACCGGCAAGATAATAGTGGATATGTCGGGAGACAATAAAAGAGTAGTTCTGATAAAAGGCGGTAAGGGCGGCCTTGGTAATCAGCATTTCGCAACTGCCAGGATGCAGGCGCCCAAGTACGCCCAGCCCGGTCAGCCTGCGATAGAACTGGATATTTCAATGGAACTCAAAGTAATTGCCGATGTTGGACTTGTGGGCTTTCCCAATGTCGGTAAATCCACTTTTCTTTCAAGAGTATCAAATGCCAGACCCGAAATAGCCAACTATCCTTTTACGACTCTTAATCCCCATCTTGGTGTAGTCGACGTGGACGGGATAAACGGGTTTGTTATAGCCGATATACCCGGACTCATTGAAGGCGCTTCAGAAGGTGTCGGGCTAGGTCATGATTTTTTAAGACATATCGAACGAAACAAAGTCCTTATACATATTGTGGACGCAGCTTCCACAGAAGGAAGAGATCCGGTTGAAGATATTTATACCATAAATAAAGAGCTTGAAAAATATGATGAAAGGCTAAAAACTCTTCCGCAGGTCATAGCAGCAAACAAAACCGATATTTTGGGTGACGGAAAAGACGATATTCTTAACCGGATAAAAAATGAATTCGAACCCTTGGGATACAGGGTATTTCCCATCTCGGCTGTAAGCGGTCAGGGAATAAAAGAACTGCTTTATTATGTAAGAGAGCTTCTTGACAGAACTGATACAGAACCCGTTGTATTCGATTCGGAATTCAAGGTAGAACGTAATAATGGCGGAAATGAGCCATATACGGTAGAATATGATATAAAACAGAAGGTGTACAGGATAGAAGGCCCACGTATAGAAAAGATGCTTGGTTACACGAATATCGATTCGGAGAAGGGCTTTACCTTCTTTCAGAATTTCATGAAAGATACGGGAATACTTGATGAACTCAGGGCAATGGGTATTCAGGACGGCGATACGGTCTATGTCTACGGACATGCTTTTGAGTTCTATGAATAATAAAGGAGAAACATATGACCAGCAAACAGAGAGCATATTTAAAAAGCCTTGCATCCAATATGGAGCCCATACTGAATATAGGAAAAGCCGGAGCATCCCCCGAAATAGTGGAAGCGGTAAATGAAGCAGTTACTGCACGGGAGCTTATAAAGATCGGTGTTCTTAAGAACTGCTTTGATGATCCGGGAGAGCTTGCGCAGATCATAGCAGAACGTACACATTCACAGGTTGTGCAGGTAATAGGCAAGAAGATAGTCCTCTATAAGCCGGACAAAGAAAAGCCTTCCATAAAGCTTCCCAGAGATTAAATGTTTACAGACATCATAGCAATAGTCCAAAGCATATAACACACATGCCAACAGAAACATTGAGGAATTCAGGATGTATTATAAAGGGGAAAACTGCAGAAAGACAGGTATAATAGGCGGAACCTTCAATCCGATCCACACAGGACATCTTATTCTTGCAGAGAATGCATATGACAGTCTGAAGCTTTCCAAAGTGATCTTTATGCCAACAGGTCAGTCATATCTTAAAGACCCTGCCGGCATACTGGACGGAAAAAAGCGTCTTGAGCTGATAAATGTATCGATAGAAGATAACGATCATTTCATTTCATCGGATTATGAAATGAAGAAGCCCGGTAATACTTATACGTGTGAGACTCTTTCAGAACTTAATTTATTATATCCGGACGAAGAGCTGTATTTCATAATAGGAGAAGATTCCGTATATAATATTGAAATCTGGAAAAGACCGGATATAATATTTGATAACTGTGTTCTTATTGTTGCACCACGGGGGCACGAACCGGATGCAAAGCTTATGGGAACGATCCGGGGTCTTGAAGAAAAATATCAGGCAAGAATATGTCTTCTTGACACTCCTGATATAGATATATCCTCAAGCATGATAAGAAGACGGGTTTCAGCCGGACAGAGCATAAAGTATTACGTAACAGACAAGGCTGAACAGCTTATTAAAAAATATGGTTACTATCGTTTGTCCGATCAAATTATTAAGGAATGATTATGGCCGATTATAACTACGATCACCGAATAGTTCTTTCTCTGTATGAACAGATGGAAAAAACACTGAAACGCCATCGTTATATTCATTCGGTCGGGGTTGCCGGAACGGCTGCCTGTCTTGCAATGAAGTACAAAGAAGATGTATATAAAGCCCAGATAGCCGGAATACTTCATGACTGTGCTAAAATGTATGATGACTCGGAACTGGTCAAGCTGTGCAGGAAGAACAAGATAGAGATCAGTACATTTGAAGAAAAGCATGGTTTCCTGCTGCATGCAAAATATGGTGCTTTTCTTGCCAAAGAGAAATACAATATCAAGGATAAGGATATCATTAATGCCATCAAATGGCATACCACAGGGCATGAAAATATGTCTCTGCTTGAAAAGATAGTGTTCATAGCCGATTATATAGAACCTACCAGAACCAAGGCTCCCAACATTTCCGATATACGGGATGTTGCATTTAACGGTCAGGATATTGACAAAGCTCTTGTAATGATAATGGGGGATACACTGCATTATCTTGAAGACAGCTCGGAAAACATCGATTCAACAACTCTGAAGGCATATGAATATTACAAAAACAGGATTTAAGACTTAAACGAATACAGAAAGGTAAGGAAACCACCTGATGAATGAAGTTAATACTATAGTAAAAGAAGCAGTAGATGCATTAAATGAAAAAAAGGCAATTGATATAAAGGTAATCGATATAAGCAATATAAGTATAATGGCTGACTTTTTCATTATTGCATCCGGCACTAATGTCAATCAGATTCAGGCTATGTGTGATAATGTAAGAGAAAAGCTGTCCATTATAAACAATTCGCCGAAACATATAGAAGGGTATGATTCGGCGAACTGGATACTTCTGGATTATTCAGATGTAATAATACATTTATTTGATAAAGAAAGCAGATCTTTCTATGATCTTGAGCGCATATGGAGTGACGGAAGGGAAATCACATCCTTCTGAAGACTCCGAATACCTTACCCACAATAAGACAATAATCTACAACTATGGGCTCCATGGTATCATTCTCAGGCTGTAAACGAATATATCCGTCCTCTTTATAGAAGGTCTTAACCGTTGCGGAATCGTCAATAAGCGCAACCACAACATCACCGTTATTAGCAGTATTACAGCACTCAACAAAAATCTGATCCCCATCCATTATACCGATGTTTATCATGCTGTCTCCCTTAACAGTGAGAACAAAAACTTCATTATTGGGAACTATATCCATAGGAAGAGGGAAGTAGCCCTTCACATTCTGTTCTGCAAGAATGGGTAAACCTGCCGCTACCTGTCCTACGATCGGAACACTGGTCATTTCCTGACGTACCATCTGATAGCTGTCATCTATTATCTCAATAGCACGCGGCTTGGCGGGATCGCGTCTTATATATCCGTTCTTTTCAAGAGTTTCAAGATGAGCATGAACAGATGATGTTGAGCGGAGCTTAACAGCATCACATATTTCCCGAACAGCAGGGGGATATCCTCGCTGCAGTGTAACCTTCTTGATATAATCCAATATTTCCTGCTGCTTGGCAGTGATCTTTCCGTAAGCCATTTGCAAACCTCCTCAAACATGCGTTCTTTTGATAATTAGTATAGCACTTTAATCCTCAAAATGCAAACATATATTCCGAAAAACCGTTCGCTTTTTTATTGTGCTGATTTTATTACCACAAGCTCTACCTTTTCTCTTGTTACGCTTACTTTAATATCACTGGCCATAGCTGCAAGAATGGATTCACTGAGTTCATCCTCACCCAGCTTATCATCCTTTATAGACCATTCATAATCCTTCTTTACCGTACTCTCACCCATTGTTGCATCAAGACCTTTAAGAACAGCTTCCCATATATGTGCCGCGAAGCCCTTGATAGCTTCATTCTTACCGCTCGAAGAAAGATTGAGAAGCTTCTGATATTCTTCACTTCTCATCTGCTCGGCAAAGCTTAAATGTATCCTATAGGTTATACCGCTTCCTTCAACCCAGAAATTGGTTACGGTATTGGTAAACATATTCCGGATAACACCTATACTTTCCTCGGCAAGAAGTTCAAGCTGTCTTGTTGAATGATCGTCAAGCCTTTGCTTTTTCGCATAGGTCTGGACTGCATTTATCGCATCTTCAACTGTTTTACCGCCATCAAATAATCTAAGGGTATTGGTCCTGAAATGTCGCTTTGAAGGAGCTGTCTTTTTCTTCTTCTCAATAAGCTCGACCGGTTCAGGCTTAAAACCTTCGAATTCAACAACGTTAAGATAATTATATGGTATTTCTATTCCGAATTCCTTAAATGCATTATTTACGCGCAGATTCACGTCAGTAATAGCAACGTAAGAGCTTGTATTTCTGTTTATCCATATCGTTGTCTCAAGAATAAGTGCGCTGTCTGCGAATTTAAGGAAATATACAGGTCCCGAATCCTCAGTTATTCCGTTGGTAACAACACTTAACGTATAAGTACTCTCGGCCACACAGTCACGGATAACATCTATTGCCTTCTGTACATCGGTATCATAGCTTACCGAGAACTGCATATGGATACCCCTTCGTTCTTCATTCTTATAGCTGGTATTTATAAGCGTCTTTGAATTAAGCTCACTGTTAGGAACTATGATCCTGAAATCATCATATATCCTTAAAACCGTATGTCTTAGCGTAATATCTTCCACAATACCGGGTTCCAGACCCTCTGCAATGATCCTGTCACCGATATCAAAGGGACGGTTAACACTTATAAGAAAACCGCTTATGATATCTGCGATCGCTGTCTGGCCCGCAAAACCCATGATGGCTACTATGAGAGCGGAGCCTTTCAAAAATACCGAATGAAGATTTAGATCGGGATTAAGCAACTGTACGATGTTGGCAATGGCCATTATAACAATGATAACCTGGCACAGCTTCGCAAGATACTGCTGATGTATACGTCTGTTCTTCAGATTTGTTTTCTTAAAGATCTTTTCAATAAAGAACATACTGATGAGAGCGATCAATACAGTACAAGCTATATGAAGTATTATTTTATATGTCATGGCCCAACTCCTTCGTATCAATATATGCAGTTAATTTCACAACAAGCCTAAACACCTATAATTCTCTTAATTTAACGGCATTTGCAGCCATACGGAGCCTCTCCTGATCCTGAGCGGCATAATGCTTCTTGGTCGTGTTGACATCCTTATGTCCGAGAACATCCGCCACAAGATAAATATCGCCGGTCTCCTTATAAAGATTTGTACCATAGGTCGATCGAAGCTTATGCGGTGTGATCTTTTTAAGAGTGGTTACTGTTCTGGCATATTTCTTTACCAGATTCTCCACTGAGCGAACAGAGAGACGCTTATTCTGAAGAGAGAGGAAGAGCGCCTCCTCATGACCCGGCACCGGGATAACATGCTCACGCTCCTTAAGATATTCTCTTAACACAGTCTCGATCTCATCACCGAAATAAACTATCTGCTCATAGCCTCCCTTACGTTTAATAAGGATTCCGTTATTGTTAAAATCAATATCATTAATATCCAGACCGACACACTCGGATACACGAAGCCCGGTTCCAAGGAGGAGAGTCATCAGAGCAAGATCCCTTACTTTGGTCTTCTCATGAAACTCCATCTGTTTTTTTGTAAGCTTCTCACCGCTTTCCACATTATCAAGAAGCCTTGCCACCTCATCGATATCAAGCCGGATTATTTCCTTATTATGGAGCTTGGGCATCTGGACAAGGGCAGCGGGATTCTTCTCAATCATTTCCGCACGGAAGAAGTAGTTATACATGCTTCGCAGGGAAGCGAGTTTACGCTGTTTGCCACGCTCATCATTGGTGATTTCCTCATCATCCTTGGTATAATAGCTGAGATAATCAAGATATTCGGTAATATCAACAGGCTTAACCATTTCAAGAATGCTTATATCATAATCTGTTATTTCGGATTTAGCGCAGAGGACATTGGTCTCATGCAGAAATTCGAAGAAAATCCTGAGATCGTATGCATAAGCCAGCCTCGTTCTCGTTGAAGTGGTATCCTTGATCCCAAGGAAAAAATCCTTACAGAAGGATGGAAGAGTAGAAGTAAGACTTCTAAGCTTCACCATGTTATTTATGTCGCTTTGTTCATGATAATCATGATATTTCTTTATCTGTGCCATTTCCCCTTAATTTTCCCCCGCTCTATTCGTTAATTATTTAACAATGTGTGTAATTATTCCTTTTCCCTCTTAAAGGCTCCGGCCAACCATGCATTCCCGAATTCACGATCGCCGTAAACATCCTTTCCCTTGTACCCGGATTATCATGTTCAAGATTCTTAAGCATTTCCTTTGCATACTCGCGCTTGGTATGCCCATCCGCCGGACATGGGCTTTTACATACCGGCAGCTTCATTTTATTGGTAAAACCGATCACATCGGCTTCCTTAACATATAACAAAGGCCTGATAACCGTCAGATCCATACGGTCAAGATACGTTTTGGGAGCAAATGTATGAAATCTGCCTTCATATATAAGTGATAAAAGCATGGTTTCAACCACATCATCCTTATGATGCGCTTAAGCCACCTTATTGCAGCCCAGCCTTTTAATTGCTTCATTAAGAGCTCCCTTTCGCATTTTCGCACATATTGAACATGGATTTGTCTCTTTACGGTCCTCAAAAACGATTTTAGCGAGCTCAGTATGGATAATTGTATACTGAACGT
>JAEEGL010624840.1_pt1 | contig 27076 bp, 23 predicted proteins | sample 9134231 | NCBI WGS metagenome assembly JAEEGL01 (sample SAMN16246548, study PRJNA631951) | gut metagenome | biome: gut microbiome; feature: rumen; material: fiber-attached | host: Bos | place: Iran: Karaj | collected 2018-10 | reverse complement strand
TTTGAGAGAATCTTCAATTTTGGATGGTTCTCTCCCCGCCGAGACTCTCGCAGAACCATCCCTTTTGAGAGAATCTTCAATTTTGGATGGTTCTCTCCCCGCTGAGACTCTCGCAGAACCATCCCTTTTGAGAGAATCAGCGATTTAGGATGGTTCTCTCTCACCAGAAGTTACCCCAGAACCATCCCTTTTGAGAGAATCTTCAATTTTGGATGGTTCTCTCCCGCCAGAGATTATCGCAGAACCATCCTTCCACCCATCTTCACCCCCACAAAAATATTCTAATAGCATTTACGGTGAAAAAATGTTAAAATAAACTTATTACCAGGCGTTATAATTGAAAGAGAGGTAAGCGTGAAATCAATAGATAGTTTCCCAACCCATAAAAAAGGAAATCTTGAATATCGCATAGGAAGGGTCTTGCCTTTTGGAGCAAGTATTATAGATGACGGAATAAATTTCAGCATCTTTTCAAAGGAGGCCACAAAGGCTACTCTTGTGCTTTTTAAAAACGGGGAGAGAGAGCCTTTTGAAGAAATTGAATTTCCTGATGAATTTAGAATCGGAAATGTTTTTTCTATGATGGTTTTCGGATTAAATATAGATGAGATTGAGTACGGTTACAGATTTGATGGGCCTTACAATGCACAAAAGGGACATATATTTGATAATACCAAGATACTTTTGGATCCCTATGCCAAGTCTGTCAGCGGTAGATGTGTCTGGGGTCAAGAGCCTGAAAAAAACTCGATTTTTGTTCACAGAGGCAGAGTGATAAGAGAAGATTACGATTGGGAAGGGGATACACCTCTTAGGATTCCCATGGAAAAGCTTATTATATACGAGCTTCACATAAGATCTTTTACTATGCACGAAAGCAGCAATGTTGATTATAAAGGCACATTTTCCGGTCTGAAAAAAAAGATAGATTATATCAAGGAACTGGGTATAAACTGTGTAGAACTTATGCCAATATTTGAGTTTGATGAATTTGAAAATTCTAGAGAAATAAACGGTAATAAATTGTATAATTATTGGGGATACTCAACTGTGAATTTCTTTGCACCAAAGGCCGGTTACGCCAAGTCTTCCGCCTTTGGAATGGAGTCCGATGAACTCAAATCTCTCATAAAACATCTTCACAGAAACGGCATAGAAGTTATACTCGATGTTGTTTTCAATCATACTGCAGAGGGAAATGAAAAGGGACCATATATCTCCTACAAAGGTATAGATAACAGGACCTACTACCTGCTGACTCCTGAAGGGTATTATAATGATTTCAGCGGGTGCGGAAATACCATGAACTGTAACAATGCAGTGGTCCGTAATTGCATACTCGATGCCCTTAGATATTGGGTTTCTGCTTACCATATCGATGGTTTCAGATTTGATCTTGCTTCAATATTATCGAGGGACGAATTTGGGACACCTATGATGTCTCCGCCAATTTTAGAAACACTTGCGCACGATCCTGTACTTGGAGGTTGTAAGCTGATAGCAGAGGCATGGGACGCAGGCGGACTGTATCAAGTGGGTCGATTCCCTTCATGGAAGCGCTGGGCAGAGTGGAACGGAAAATATAGAGATTGCGCCAGAAAACTCATAAAAGGTGGAGCAGAAATGGCACCGGAAATGTATGTTCGAATAGGCGGTTCGCCTGATATGTATGCGGACAGATCAACCACAGCATCTATAAATTTTATTACCTGTCATGACGGATTTACCATGTATGATTTGGTTTCGTACAATGAAAAACATAATGAAAATAATGGCGAAGATAATAGGGACGGCTGCAACGATAATGATAGCTGGAACTGTGGAATAGAGGGAGAGACTGAAGATAAAGCTGTAAATGAACTGAGGCTTTCACAGATTAAAAACTTTTTTACTCTTCTCCTTACCAGCAGAGGTGTACCTATGATACTTTCCGGCGACGAATTTGCCAATACACAATTCGGAAATAATAATGCTTATTGCCAGGATAATAATATATCTTATCTGGATTGGCAAAACCTGGAGAAGTACCGGGACTTGTATGAATATGTAAAAACACTTATTGAATTTAGAAAAGCTCACCCTGTAATACGCAATAAGTATTACGATTATGATAAGAATGGTACAGGTTATCCGGAACTATCATTTCACTCTACTACACCATGGGAATTAGATTTGTCATCCCCAAATCTTACATTTTCTTATCTGTATGCAGAGGATCATGTAAAATTCAAAACAGAAAACGACGCATATATTTACGTAATATTTAACGCACATTGGGAAGAGCACATCTTTAATCTTCCCATCATACCAGCAGGCTTCAGATGGGAAAGAGTTGTATCAAGCTTTCATATGGAAGATGAAATCGGATTTGACAGTATTACGATTCCACCAAGAAGTTCCTGCATAATAATTGCTAATCCAAAGAAAATATATCATTAACTGAGAAATTAACTACACGGTTTCAGAAATAATCAAATCTTTAGCTACAATAGTAAACATGAGGTTAAGACTTTCACGACAAGATTTTTGTTGCTTGATACCAGGTGGTTTACAAGAATATCTGGACTTTGCAGAAAGGATACATCATGACACCAGAGTACATGGAATCTCTAAAGATAAGAGGAATAATTCCCGGTTTAGAGCGTATAAAAGAACTATTAAAAAGACTAGGTAATCCTGAAAATGTTATTCCTACAATTCATATATCAGGTACTAACGGAAAGGGGTCTGTATGTTGTATGCTGGCATCGATTCTTTCGTGTGCAGGTTATAGTGTCGCGACCTTCAACTCACCCTACATGACAGATTATAGAGAGAGCTTTCGAGAGTATCGAGATGGAGCATGTGAAAATATGTCGGAGGAGATTTTCTCTGAATTAATAGATGAAATTCGGGTGGCTGAAACAAAGGAAGAGGCTATATATCCTACAGAATTTGAGGTTCTTACGGCAGTCGCCTTTTGCTATTTTCGAAAAATAAATCCGGATATAGCGATAGTAGAGTGTGGCCTTGGGGGCAAAGGAGATGCAACCAATGTTCTTAAGCAACCACTTCTTACAATTATTACCAATGTTTCTCTGGAGCATGTTGGAATTTTAGGCGACACTACTGAAAAAATCGCTGAACAAAAAGCAGGAATAATTAAGGAAAATGTTCCTGTTGTGACAGGTTGCAGAGAAGATATCATTAAAAAAATATCAGAAAAAAATCACTCACCACTATATGAAATTTTTGACAAAAATATAAAGCTAAAGGATATGAGTTTATGTGGCATGACAGTGGATTTTTTCGGATGTATAAATGATGATAAAACACAAAATCACACTTCGTCTAGTGATTTCAATACTATTTCTGCCAACAAAAAAAATGCATCTACATCAATTATAAATACACTAAAAAATATAAAGGTTTCTCTCGTAGGAGATTATCAATTAGAAAACATAAATCTAACTCTTACTTCTATCGAGGTTTTAAAAAAACATACACAATTTAAAATAAGTCAAAATGAGATATATAAGGGGCTTTTATGCGCCAAATGGCCCGGAAGATTTGAAATCATTTCAGAAAATCCAACCATAATTTACGATGGAAGTCATAATAGTGACGGAATAAAAAAACTGGTCAAAACTATTAAAAGCATTTATCCCGATAAGCACATTTTGGTTCTTATGGGTGTTATGGCAGATAAGGATTGTGAAAAAATGATTGAAATTATTTCAGATATATCTCGAAAAATATTCACCGTAACTCCTGATAATAAAAGAGCCCTTCCATCCAATGAGCTTACCGGATTATGCAGATCCTACGATATCGAATCAGAAGCATTTAATGATATAAAAACAGGATTTTTATCAGCAAGAGAAGAAGCACGTAAAACTCAAGATGTGCTGCTTATTACCGGAAGCTTATATATGTATAAAGATATTATTCAGTATCTTTAAAATATTGAATAATATCTTATATTTGTAATTTAGTGATGTGTGATAAAAATAAGTATTGAGATATGTTCAACCTTATTTTTCTTGCGCACACGAGAAATCTATGATATATTATTAATTGAGCGGTATTCTTTTTGAAACTGCATCAGATGAGAGAATCGCCCTTAAAGGGGGTGATGCTATGAAGATAGGTTTTATCGGCGCAGGCAAAGTCGGAACCACTCTCGGTAAGTGTATATGCGATTATTACGACAAACACAAGTCGAGCGACGGTGAAAAAATAAGTGTGAGCGGCTACTATAGTAGGAGCATCGAAAGCACTTCAGAGTCTGTACATTTTACTAAAACCAAAATCTTTGATAACTTAAAAACCATAGTTTGTGCAAGCGATATCCTTTTTATTACTACAGAGGACAGTGAGATCCCGAGGGTATGGAGTTGTATTGCGGAATTAGAAATCAGTAACAAGATTATATGCCATTTTAGCGGTTCATTATCATCAGATGTTTTTTCTAAAAATGATATCAAAACGGGTTCTTTTATAAGTACCTGCTCATTCCATCCGGTATTTGCATTTTCGGATAAATTCTCAATTTACAAGCAGTTTAATAATGTTACATTTGCAGCAGAAGGGGACAAAAACGCCTGTAAAACAGTTGGAAGTATATTTTCTGCCATGGGACATAATATTATTAGTATTTCCACTGAAAATAAAGTCAGGTATCATGCCGCCTGTGTATTTGCGAGCAATTTTTTGGTTTCACTTCTTCATACATCAGAGGAGATGCTTGAAAGTTGCGGGTTCGGTCAAAGTGAGGCCCTAGACCTTATAAAAGGGTTGGCATTAAAAAATGCCAATACATATTTCAAGAGTGGTGCCGCGCACTCTCTTACAGGCCCACTCGAAAGAGCCGATGTACAAACTATAAAAAAACACTTAGATGTGCTTTCGAAAACTGAGTATGATGAGTATATGGCTCTTTCAAAGGGACTTTTGGGGATAGCAAGAGAGAAAAATCCGGAAAGAGATTATAACTCGGTGGAAGCAATACTATACGAAGATATTATCATTTTAGAGAAAGGGAAAGTCTAATCTTCAGAAAAGAAATTGGATTAAGGGACAAAATATGAAAAAAACAGTTAATACATTTATAGAAGCTAAGAAAACCGGCGAAAAGATGACTATGCTTACTGCCTATGATTACTCTACAGCAAGGCTTATAGAGGAAGCGGGAGTAGACAGTATACTTGTGGGTGATTCACTGGGCAATGTAATGCTTGGTTATGAGGATACGGTTTCAGTAACCATGGAAGACATGATTCATCATTGTAAAGCTGTAAAAAGAGGGGCTCCTAATACGCTCGTTGTTTGCGATATGCCTTTCATGTCCTATCAGACAAGAGTTTATGATGCTGTAGTAAATGCCGGACGCCTTATGAAAGAGGGTAGAGCCAATGCTGTAAAGCTTGAGGGTGGTGAGGCCGTTGCTCCTACTATTAAGGCGATAGTTGATATTGGAATACCGGTTTGTGCCCATATCGGACTTACACCACAGTCAATCAATATGTTTGGCGGATACAAGGTTCAGGGAAAGTCACTTGAAGCGGCAAAGCAACTTATAAGGGATGCTGAAGCTGTGCAGGAAGCAGGCGCATTTGCAGTTGTTTTAGAGTGCGTACCTTCAGAGCTTGCGGCTTTCATCACTAAGCGTCTTAACATCACAACTATAGGAATCGGAGCCGGAGCTGAGTGCGACGGTCAGGTCCTCGTGTATGCCGACATGCTTGCGATGTTTTCTGATTACAGACCAAAGTTTGTTAAGAATTTTGCAAATGTTGGAGATGAAATGAGGAAGGGATTTAAGGGTTATGTAGATGAAGTAAAGAACTCTTCTTATCCCGCCGCTGAGCATGGTTATACCATAGATTCGGAAATTATGGAAGAAATCAAAAAAAGCGAGTCTTGAAATAAATCTCATTATTTACTAGTGAATTTTGGTTAAAAATCATTCATATATAACAATTAATAATAAAAATAATAATAAAAACGCTTGGAGGAAAGATTAAAAAATGATAATTATTAAGACAATTGAGGAATTAAGAGAGCTTGTAAAGGGTTGGAAAAGAGAAGGTTTAAGTGTGGGTTTTGTGCCTACTATGGGATATTTGCATGAGGGACATAAAAGTCTTATAATAAGATCTGTTGCAGAAAATGATAAGACAATTGTTAGTGATTTTGTTAATCCTATGCAGTTTGGACCTACAGAAGATTTAAATACTTATCCAAGAGATTTGGACAGAGATGCCGAGCTTGTTACAGAGGCAGGTGCAGATGCAATCTTCAATCCCGAGCCGGAGGAGATGTACACCGATTCATTTTCATCATATGTGGACATGACTACACTTACAGGTGGTCTTTGCGGAAAGACAAGACCTATCCACTTTAGAGGTGTATGCACAGTGCTTGCAAAGCTTTTTAATATTGTCACTCCGGACAAAGCCTACTTCGGACAGAAGGATGCACAGCAGCTTGCTGTGGTTAAGCACATGGTAGAGGACTTAAACTTTGGTCTTGAAATCGTGGGATGTCCTATAATTCGTGAAGAAGATGGACTTGCAAAAAGTTCCAGAAACACTTATCTTAGTAAGGAGGAAAGAGAGGCCGCTCTCATCCTTTCAAAATCCTTAAAGCTTGGTAGCGATATGATGGAAGCAGGAGAGAAAGATGTACAAAAAATCGTACAGGTAATTAAGGAAAATATTGAGAAAGAACCGCTTGCAAAGATAGATTATGTTGAGATTGTAAGTTGGCCTGAGTTAGAGGAAGTAAGTGAAATAACAGGAACTGTACTCTGTGCTATGGCAGTGTATATCGGAAAAACCAGATTAATAGATAACATAATCAGATAATATAATCATAAAAACAGTAGGGTGATAAAACCGATAATTATCAGGAAAGGATTTAAAAATATGAATATAGAAATGTTACAGGGAAAGATTCATAGGGCGGTAGTTACTCAGGCTGAACTTAATTACGTAGGAAGTATTACCATAGACACGGCTCTCATGGAAGCGGCAGGAATGGTTGAGTATCAGAAGGTTCAGGTGGTTGATGTTGAAAATGGAAACCGATTTGAAACTTATACCATAGCAGGAGAAAAAAACAGTGGTGTGATTTGCTTAAATGGTGCAGCTGCAAGACAGGCTCTCAAAGGTGATCACGTGATAATTATGGCTTACTGTATGATGGATGCTGAGGAAACTAAATCACATAGTCCTAAGGTTGTTTTGGTGGATTCCGAAAATAAAATCACTAAGATAGCTTCCTATGAAAAACACGGGGAATTGTCTTGATAACAGAAGTTTTTTGGGGAGGTAAATGTGACGATGCTTAAAGGGAAAAATATTCTTATAGGGGTTACCGGTTCTATAGCGGCTTACAAGATTCCAAATCTCGTGAGTGCACTTATAAAGCAGCATGCAGAAGTCCATGTAATTATGACGAAAAATGCGACAAACTTTATAACACCGGTTACATTTGAAACTCTTACAGGTAACAAGTGTATAGTCGATACATTTGACAGAAATTTCGATTTCAGTGTTGAGCATGTTTCACTTGCGAAGGCCTGTGATGTATGTATGGTTGCACCTGCGAGTGCAAATATCATAGGAAAAATGGCAAATGGAATTGCGGACGATATGCTTTCTACAACTCTTATGGCTGTAAAGAGTCCGGTGCTTCTGTCGCCTGCCATGAATACTGCCATGTACGAAAATGTAATTGTTCAGGACAATATCAAAAAGTTAAAGAATTATGGCGTCAAGATAATAGAGCCGGATAGTGGATTTTTAGCTTGCAGAGATACGGGAAAGGGTAAGATGCCGGATCCTGAAGTCCTTTTTGAGCATATTTACAATGAAATTGCCTATGAAAAGACTCTTATGGGCAAGAAAATCCTTGTAACGGCAGGACCTACTGAGGAGGCTCTTGACCCTGTAAGATACATTTCAAACCACTCTACCGGAAAGATGGGTTACGCTATAGCAAAAGTAGCAGCTGCAATGGGAGCAAGTGTTACTCTTGTTACGGGACCTACATCCATAGCAAAGCCTATACATGCGAATATTATTGATATAAAGAGTGCTGAAGATATGTTCCGTGCAGTGACGAATCACTCAGGTGAGGCGGATATAATCATAAAGGCAGCTGCAGTGGCTGACTATACGCCTGTAGATGTGTCCGACGATAAGCTTAAAAAGAAGGATGGGGATATGAGTATTCCTCTTAAAAGAACAAAGGATATACTTGCATACCTTGGTGAGCATAAGAAGGAAAACCAGTTTTTATGCGGCTTTTCCATGGAAACTCAGGATATGCTTGAAAACTCCAAGGCGAAACTTGAAAAGAAAAATCTTGATATGATAGTTGCTAATAATCTTAAGGTTGAGGGAGCCGGATTTGGAGTTGATACCAATGTTGTAACCCTTATTACAAAGAAGGAGATAAAGGAACTTCCGATTCTTTCAAAAGAGGAAGTTGCTTATAGGTTATTAACTTATATCGCTGAAAAAATAAATGAATAATACTTTTTCGGGCAGAGTTAGAGGGGCAGAGTGAGAAGTCTACCACTCAATTATGACGATATTAGGTTGTTACAGGTTAGAGGGGCAGAGTGTAGTATATGAATGAAAAGAAGCTTTTAGATGTATTTCCGGGCATAACCCTTACGGAGCGACAAAAGAAGGTTTTTAACGACACCTATGTTAATAAAATATCAGCAGACGGTCATAGCAACACCTTGACCGTCTATTTAGTGAGCAATCATATATATCCGTTTCATGAAACACTGGCTCTCAGAAAGCAGATTAATAAGCTTTTGGAAACAAAGGGAATTAAGGCGAGAATATCAGAGAGTTTTAGGCTTTCGGACGCCTATGATGCAGAGGTTTTCTGGAATGAATACAAGGAAAGCATCTTTTTAATGGTGAAGGATATAAGTGTGGTTGATTACTCTATTCTTCTTGCATCTGACATTATATTTGAGAATAATACACTGATTGTTGATTGTGAGGATAGTCGTTTTGTAAATGGAAGAACATCAATTATCAGAGATTATCTGAAAAAAATATTTAAAATCAAAGCAGGTTTTGATATAGAAGTTTCTATTAATCCTGTTAAGCCCACAAAGACTCTTGAATTTAAAGAAGAGTATATTATGCCTGTATCAAGAAATAATCCTAATACCGGTTCAGACAGTACTTCGGACGAAAAAAATATAGAAAAAACAAAGAAAAACAAAGCTAATTTTGACGCAAATAAAGATCAGAAAAATCTTACAAAAAATTCAGATAAAAAGAGTGATAGTAAACCTACCGTTGATTCGAAAAATGCATCAAATAACGACACATTTTCCAATGGAACAAATAAGAAAAATGATGCAGGCAGCACTTCTTATAACAGGGAAAATTCACCTTACAAGAAGAAATTCGGAGGAAAAAAATTCGGGAAAAACGTTGATGAAGATTGCTTCTACGGTTACAACTGTGAGGGGGAATTTGTTAAGATTTCAGATATTCAGTCTGAAAATGAAGAGATAGTCACAGAGGGAATGGTTACAGGAACTGAGTCAAGAGAGCTCAGGAACGGTAAAGTTCTTTTAACCTTTGATATAACCGACTTTAGCGACAGTATAACCGGAAAGCTTTTTTTGTCGCCTGAAGACTTTGAGGAGATGAGTAATTACATAAAGAAGGGCAAATTTATAAAGGTTAAGGGCGTACCGCTTTATGACACATATTCCAAGGAAATAACCCTTAACAGTGTCAGAGGTATGAAGGAAGGCGAAGACACCAGAGTTTTTAGGGAGGATAATTATCAGGGCAGGAAGAGAGTTGAACTTCATGCACATACTCAGATGAGTAAGGAAGACTCTGTCATGAGCGTGCAAAGCTACATAGATACTGCCAGAAGATGGGGACATACTGCGATCGCAATCACCGATCATGGCGTGGTCCAGAGCTTCCCGGATGCGGAGCACTGTCTTAAGAAGGATGATAATTTAAAGATTATTTACGGTGTTGAGGCATACTTAGTTGATGACCTAAAGGAAGTTGTGCAGCATGACAAGGGTCAGACTTTAAGGGATTCTTACGTTGTTTTTGATATCGAGACCACAGGTATAGGCCCCAGAACCCATAAAATAATCGAAATTGGCGCCGTGAAGGTAATTGACGGCGAGATAAAGGATAGATTTTCTTGTTTTGTAAATCCTGAACAGCCGATTCCGTACTTCATAACGAATCTTACAAGTATAACGGATAACGATGTTAAGGATGCAGAAACCATAGATACAGTGTTACCTAAGTTCCTTGAGTTTTGCGAGGGATGTGTACTTGTTGCGCACAATGCGGGCTTTGATTACGGATTTATAACTCATTACGGAAAGCTGCTTGGACTTACGGTTGACTTTACCGTGCTTGATACGGTAGGTCTTTCTAAGATTATGATTCCGGGAATATCAAAGTTTACTTTGGATAATGTGGCGAAATCCCTTAAGATACAGCTACTCCACCATCATAGAGCGGTAGATGATGCGGAGTGCACAGCTATGATTTTTGTTAAGCTTATAGAGCTTTTAGAGAGTGGTAATTACGGTAACGAAAATATCAGAAAAGAGGGCTTGAAGGTTAAGTATCTTTCTGAAATAAATATGTTAGCTAAAAAAAGCGTGGAAAATATAAAGAAGACTCATTCTTACCATGCTGTAATTTTGGCGAAAAATGAGACGGGAAGAGTTAATCTTTACAGATTAATATCAGAATCACACTTAAATTACTATGGTTCGAGAGCTCCTCTCATGCCAAAGAGTTTGATAGAAGAGCACAGAGAAGGTTTGATACTGGGTTCAGCCTGCTCTGCGGGTGAACTTTTTGAAGCGCTTCTTGATGAAAAAAGTGATGAAGAGATAGACAGAATTGTTAAGTTCTATGACTATCTTGAGATACAGCCAATCGGAAATAACGAGTACATGATAAAGGACAACAGGAGACATCCGGAAATCCAGGATATAAGCGATCTTCAAAACCTTAACAGAAGGATAGTTGACCTTGGAGAGCAGTACGGAAAGCCTGTTTGTGCAACCTGTGATGTACATTTCTTAAATCCTGAGGATGAAGAATATCGTCGTATAATGCAGTTTGGTAAAGAGTACAAGGATGCTGATGAACAGGCGCCACTTTACTACAGAACCACAGAGGAGATGCTTAAGGAATTTGAGTATCTTGGAGACAAAAAAGCTTATGAGGTTGTTATAGAAAATACCAATCTCATAGCTGATATGATAGATGAGATTTCACCCTGTAGTCCGAGAAAATGTCCTCCTGAAATAGAAAATTCCGATAAGACTTTACGTGAAATATGTGAGAGAAGAGCCCATGAAATCTACGGACCTGATCTTCCGCCTGTTGTAAGTGAAAGGCTTGAAAGAGAGTTGAATTCTATCATTGGAAATGGCTACGCTGTTATGTATATAATTGCCCAGAAGCTTGTGTGGAAGTCCGTAGAAGACGGATACCTGGTTGGTTCTCGAGGATCTGTTGGTTCGTCCTTTGTGGCCAATATGGCGGGTATTACAGAAGTTAACTCTCTGGCGGCACACTATATATGTCCTGAGTGTCACTACTATGATTTTGATTCGGAGGAAGTGAAATCATATGCAGGATTTTCTGCCTGTGATATGCCACCAAAAAAGTGTCCAAAATGTGGGACAGATTTACTTCGAGAAGGACATGATATACCATTTGAAACCTTCCTCGGATTCAAGGGAAATAAGGAGCCTGATATAGACTTAAACTTCTCGAGTGAGTATCAGAGCAATGCTCATGATTATACGGAAGTAATATTTGGCGCTGGTCAGACATTCAGAGCAGGTACTGTAGGTACTTTGGCTGAAAAGACTGCATACGGTTGTGTTAAGAGCTACAATGAGAAGCATCAGATAGTCAAAAGAAATGCAGAGATAATTAGGGTTTCTCAGGGGCTTGTAGGTGTTAGAAAAACTACCGGTCAGCATCCGGGAGGAATAGTTGTTTTACCGGTAGGAGAGGACATCAATACATTTACGCCGGTTCAGCACCCTGCCAATGATCAGACAACGAAGGTTATTACGACACATTTTGATTATCATAAGATAGATTCAAACCTTTTGAAGCTTGATATACTGGGACATCAGGATCCTACCATGATTAGAGAATTATCCGATCTTACTGGAGTGGATGCGTCTCTTATCCCTATGAATGATCCTGAGGTACTTTCGTTATTTGCGAGCACGGAGGCACTTGGTATAGAGCCGGAGGATATAGGTGGCTGTAAGCTTGGCTGTCTTGGACTTCCGGAGTTTGGTACAAACTTCGTTATTAACATGCTTCTTAAGGCTAAACCAAAGAATTTTTCTGACCTTGTCCGAATTTCGGGACTCTCACACGGAACCGATGTTTGGACCAACAATGCAGAGTATTTTATAGAAACAGGTAAGTGTACCCTTTCGACGGCTATCTGTACTCGTGATGACATCATGATATACCTTATCGGAAAGGGCGTTGAAAATGAGTTATCATTTACAATCATGGAAAGCGTTCGTAAGGGAAAGGGTCTTAAGCCTGAGATGGAAGAAGAGATGCGTAAGCATGATGTTCCGGATTGGTATATAGAGTCCTGTAAGCTTATAAAATATATGTTCCCAAAGGCACATGCTGTTGCTTATGTTATGATGGCTATAAGAGTTGCTTACTTTAAGGTACATTATCCACTTGCTTACTACTCGGCTTTCTTTAGTATCAGAGCAACTGACTTTGATTATGAGCTTATGTGCCAGGGAAAAGAAAAATTAAATCATCATATAAAAGATTATAGTTCTCGTTCAAATTCATTGAGCGACAAGGAAAAGTCTACTCTTGAAGATATGAAAATAGTTCAGGAGATGTATGCGAGAGGATTTGAATTTGTGCCTGTAGATCTTTACAAATCTAAGGCAAACAGATTTCAGATTGTAGACGGGAAACTTATGCCTTCATTTGTTAGTATTGAAGGACTTGGAAAAACAGCTGCTGAGCTTCTTGAGGCAGAAGCAGCAAAGGGGAAATTCTTATCCCAGGATGATATCAAATCAAGAGCAAAGGTACCATCCGGTGTCGTTGAAAAGATGGATGAGATGGGTATTCTCAAGGGATTGCCAAAGAGCAACCAGATGTCACTGTTTGATTTGATGTAAGAAGTCACCTAACCAGGCAGTGTGGTTCGCGTCTTATCTGTTTTATAGTGTGTGGTAATGTGGCTAACGAAAAAGGGGCTTGTCAACTCAAAGAAAAAGCTGTCAACCCAAAGAAAGTCGAGTTGACAAAAATGATAAAAGAACTTATGATAATATCGTTTTGTCGCTCATCAAGAGTGACTAATGATAATTATAATAAGTTTTTTTATGATTTAAGAAGGAGGCTCCGAGTATGAGTGCAAGTGCAAATATAATCTTTTTAATAGCCCTGGGTATATACCTGATAGTTTTTGTAGGAATCAGTATATACGATATGAAAAAAGTAAAAACATTCACCGACTACGCTGTTGCAGGAAAAAAGCAAAACAGCTTTGCGGTAACGATGACGCTTCTAGCAACCGTCATAGGGGCTTCTCTTACAATTGGAATTACCGATACAGTCTACACCATAGGTTTTCCAGGAATCTGGTGGATAGTATTCGGAGCTGTAGGTCTTATGCTTCAGTCGCTTCTGATATCTGAAAAGGTTAGAAATATAGGTGCAGACACACTTCCTGATATGGCAGGAAAGATAGTTGGCCCTGTCGCTGAAATAATAATCTCCCTTATTATTGTTATATCCTGGGTAGGTGTAATTGCCGGTCAGTTGGTTGCAATGAATTCTCTCATTACATTTGCAACAGGAAAGAGTGATAAAGTGATTTTTATCATAATTGCTGCAATAGTGATTATGTATACAATCTTTGGTGGGCAACTATCAGTAGTAAAGACTGATAAAATTCAGTTTTTTATTATCATAATTGGTGTGATTTTATGTTGTGGATATCTCTATCTGATTAAAGGGGGAGATACAGAAAGTATCAAAAGTAATATTGAGCTTCTGAATGACAATTATAAACCCATAAATCTATTTACTCAGCTTTTCGTTATTGGTGGAGTATACTTTTTGGGGCCGGATATTATATCAAGAAACTTTATTTCAAAGGATTCTAAAACCGCAAAGAAATCAGCTCTCTTCGCGGGCTTTGGACTAATTGCTTTTGCTCTTATTATTACATTTATTGGTATGTGGGTTAAGTTTAATATTTCATCGAAAGAACTTGGAGAGTCCGGTGCCCTCATGTATGTTGTAGCTCACGTGCCGAAGATTATCAGTATACCCATGATTTTCGGATTGCTCTCAGCCATACTATCATCAACAGATACCTGCATAATCAATGCATCTTCTATATTTGTAAAGGATATATTGAAAAAAGACAGCATTAAGCTTATCCGACTGACAGTGGCTGTTATAGGAGTGTTAGCAGCAATGTTGGCTCTACTGGGACGAGGAGATATCATGGCTCTTCTAACCGGAGCTTACTCTGTTTATACACCAGGCGTTATATTTCCACTACTTATAGCTATACTGTGTTACAAAAAGTACGACTTAAGAAAAAAAGTGTGGATTACAGCCGTAATACTTGGAGGAGTATGTGGTATACTTAGTACATATTTTGGGACAGTATTAGAAAGGATAAATGTGCCTGCAGCGGTGATTAGTAATCTTAGTTTAATTGGCATGGCTATTTCTCTTTTGATTTCTTTACTGTCCGTTAAAACTAAAGAGGGATGAAGATATGATGAATAATTAATAACAGTAGCAAATATTATAAACAATCAGGAGGTAATGAAAAATGGCGACAGATGAGATACATCAAGAAGAATCTGTTACTATAAAAATCCGCAACAAACTTTTTGAACTTCAAGATAAAAAGTACAAAGATTTTCAGAGTAAATTAACTCCGGGTATTAGCCCTGATTTCTTTATAGGAGTTCGTACGCCCAAGCTAAAGAGCTTTGCAAAAGATATTATACGAAATATGAATTATGATGAATTTCTTTTAGATCTCCCGCATAAGTTTTTTGATGAAAATCAGTTGCATGCATTTATAATTTCGGAGATAAAAGATTATAAGATATGTCTTGAAGAGGTTGAAAAATTTTTGCCTTATGTTGATAACTGGGCAACCTGTGATCAACTGAAACCAAAGATTTTTAAAAAGCACAAAACAGAGCTTTTGAAAAGTATTAATATATGGATAAATGATGATAAAACATATACTATAAGATTTGGAATTGAAATGCTTATGAACCATTATTTGGATGACGATTTTGATGTTTCATATGCGAGTATGGTAGCCAAAGTCAGATCTGAAGAGTATTATGTAAATATGATGATTGCCTGGTACTTTGCAACTGCCTTGGCAAAGCAATATGATAGTATAATTCCTTTCTTGGAAGAAAGACGCCTTTCCACCTGGACTCACAATAAAACTATACAAAAGGCAGTAGAAAGCTACCGTATTAAACCGGAACAAAAAGAATATCTTAAAAAAATGAAGGTGAAAAAAACCGCATCAGTTGACAAAAAAATCATGTAATAGTAGACTAATACAGACTGGACTTACAGCCTGTATTTTTTATAGATAAAAAAGAAAGGAATGCATGATAATCAAATCGATTATCATAAGGAAAAATTATGAGAAATTTTTTTAAGAAGAAAAGCGTGAAAAAAGTATTATGTGCAATACTCTCACTTGCACTTATTGAGCCTTTTGGTGTAGCTGCGGAAAATGTTCCTGACGAAGAGGTAGCCCCGGGTTACACTCACATAGTCAATAATCAGGTTCTCTATACACTTGATGAGAACTACAAAGCTGTTGTACCTGCAAGTCTTTCGGCTGTTGATTCATCTGCTTTTGCAGGAACAAAGAAGGTACGTTCATTTTATGTTCCTGAGGAAAATGAAACATTTAAAACCTCTGAAGATGGCGTGAATCTGCAAAGCAAGGATGGCTCCGGTCTTTACAGATATGCAAGTGCAAACCATGAATCCAATCTTTATACACTTCCGGGCGATGTTAAGAACATACTTAATTATGCTTGCGAAAGTGCTATGGATACTACGGGATTCGTAGTTCCAAGCAGAGTTGAAATTATAGGTGATTATGGTTTTTATGGTGGTGGAAATCTTTTAAGAGTTATATTTGACGAAAAGACTGCACCATCAAATCTCATAATAGTCGGTTCTCATGCATTTGAAAACAATCCAAATCTTGAGATATCTCTTCCGAAAAGTGTAATAGCAATCGGAGAGTACTGTTTTGCAAATTGCAGCAACCTTCGTGAAAAGGCAACACTTACAGAAGAGTACTCAAGCGTTGCGACTCAGGCAGGAATACTTGAGCGTACATCTATTACTAAGGTGCCCTCGTACTGTTTTGCAGGGTGTCCTAATCTTCATTATATAGATTTACCTGCTACTGTTAAGGTGATTGCGGATTATGCATTCACACAGTGCGTTAATATGGATACCGTTAATTTTGCGGGAAATACACTTGACTCCATAGGAAAAGGTGCATTTTATGGTAATGCCAACCTCCACAAGATATCGATTCCGGAGGGCGTTACTTCTATAGAGGCTGACACATTTGCCGGATGTCAGAATCTGAACAAGGTTCACCTTCCGGAGACACTGACTACTATCAGTGACAATGCATTTTCCAATTGTAATAATATCCATGAGATGAATATACCGGCCAGTGTAAAGAGTATATCACCAAATGCATTTGCAAACGTTACAAATCTCAAGGGTATCGATACTTCCAAGAATCCTTATGCAGCAGCTCTCCTGGGTAGATATGTACCACCGGCAGTTGTAACACCGGCTGCTGTTTCATTATCCGCTTCAAAGGGTGCAGTTTTTGCTGTAGGTAAATATAAGTATAAGGTAACAGCAGTTGGCGCAAGCTCATCTTCTGTTATGCTCATGGGATACAAGAATTCAAAGACAAGAAAAGCTCAGAAGCCAAGGGTAGTAAAGGTTGGTGCTTCTGTTAAGTACAAAGACTTTACTTATAAAGTGGTTTCGGTTAGGAAAAACGCATTCAGAGGCTGTAAGAGATTAAAGAAAGCAATAATAGGCGCTAATGTAAAGGCAATCGGCGCTAAAGCATTCTTTGGATGTAAAGGTATAAAAAATGTAGTGGTAACCTCTAAGGTTTTGAAGAAGGTTGGAGCCGGCGCATTTGCAAAGACAGCGAAAAAAGCAGTTATCAAGGTGCCACGCAGTAAAAAGAAGGTTTATGGCAGAATTCTAAGAGGTAAGGGAATTAAGAAGATAAAGTAAGGTTTTTTTAATAAAGATGTTTCAAATTTTATTAACATAGACATAATAAAGGAGGAAAATTATTATATGAAAAAGTCTAAGATACTGATTTCTACATGTTTGGCTTTTTGCCTCATGGTAAGTGGCACGGCGGTGTCGGGCACAGAGTCTGCAGCAGCGGCTAAGATTAAGCTTTCCAAAAAATCCATAACTATTAAGGTTGGTGAAACAAAAAAGCTTTATCTTAAAAAGGGCAAAAAGAAGCTCGATGTTAAGAAATTTAAGTCCAGCAACGATTCTATAGCAACTGTTACCAAGGCAGGAAAGATTGAGGGCGTTTCAGAAGGTAAGGCTGTTATATCTATAAAGTACAAGGGTAAGAAGTATAAGTGTAAAGTCAAGGTTAAGAAGGCAGATAGTCCTGCAGTTCAAACGGTAGCACCTGCTACAAAGGCCGCTACTGCAGCTCCGGTGGCTCCTACAGCTACGGTAGCTCCAACTGTTGCGCCATCACAAACACCTGCAGATGTTAAGATTACACTTGATAATATACGTAATTACGTAGTCGGAATAGATGAGCCTGTAGAGCTAGAGGATGGTACAAGCGTTCCGCTTATAAATTTTGACAATGCAGCGACAACTCCTGTTCTTCGCCCTGTTATGGATGAGGTAAATAAGGAGTTTGAGATGTATGGCTCCATAGGTAGAGGTTTCTCGCAGAAATCAGATCACTCAACAGAGATATACTACAACGTAAGAGAGAAGGTTCTTAATTTCCTCGATGCTGACAGAGTGACAGAAGATGAGCCCAATGGTAAATATACCTGTTTCTATGTAAATAATACAACAGACGGACTAAATAAGCTTGCATCTGCACTTATAGAAAGTGAAGATGATATAGTTCTTACAACCCGTATGGAGCATCATGCTAACGATCTTTCATGGCGTGAGCGCTGTAAAGTAATCTATGCTGAAGTAGATGAAAAGGGTCGCGTTATCTATGATGATATAGAAAAGTTACTAAAAGAAAACAATGTAAAATATGTCTCTGTAACAGCGGCTTCCAATGTTACAGGTTACGTAACCGATGTTCACAAGGTTGCTAAGTTGGCTCATAAGTACGGTGCCAAGATAATAGTTGATGGTGCCCAGATAGTAGCTCATCGTAAGTTCTCCATGGTTGGTGATACAGAGGATGAGGATATAGATTTTATGGTATTCTCAGCTCATAAGATGTACTCTCCTTATGGCGGAGGTGCTGTTGTGGGACTTACAAGTGAATTAGATAAACACATGCCGGAATTTTACGGTGGAGGTATCGTAACGGTTGTTGGAGATGATTGGCAGAAGTACAAGAACGCTCCGGCTGTTTACGAAGCTGGTTCACCTAATTACCCAGGAGTAGTAGGAATGGGTAAGGCTATAGATATCCTGCAGGAAGTTGGTTTTGAAGATATTGAGAATCATGAAAAGGTTCTTAATAAGAGACTTATAGATGGATTAAAGAAACAGGAAAATATTATTATTTACGGAGACTATGAAAATATTGACGACAGAGTTGGTGTCGTTACATTTAATTATAGTGATACAAATTCATTCTTTGTTGCAGAACAGCTTAAAAAGTTAGGTGCAGTCGCTACCAGAAGAGGTGCTTTCTGTGCACATCCTTACGTATGGAGACTTATGGGAATTCCGGATGAAGCTTTGGGTGAATTTGAGAATTGTACGGACGCATTTGCACCGGGCATGATTCGTGTCAGCTTTGGTATATATAATACCGAAGAGGAAGTGGATAAATTTTTAGAGGTTCTCCCTAAGGCCGTAGCCGCTGCCAAAGAAGACATGAAAAGACCAAGCGTAAAACCTATTAAACCTGAGTATTAACATATGGAACGCGTATATTTTCATATATCGGCCGAAATATGGGGAGGTATATTTTGTATCGTTGCGTCTATTGTTTTGTTTCTTACGAGAAGATTTGATCGGAAGGCAGCGCTCGACCTTATCATTGTGACACTCTGTTGTGCTACTTTGATGGCATTTGATGTGGTTCCATGGATGCTTTCGGGAGAGGGAGATAATGTTTATTTTATTTCCAGAGTCACAAATTTTATCTCGAGAGCATTAAGTCTTCTCGTTTTGCCACTGGTGGCAGAATACATATCCCATATAATCTATATTCGTACAAAGGGATATAAGATATATTGGAGTATGGTCGAGTGGATATTGTTTTTCGTTGGAGTTGTGGCTTTGATTGCGAATGAGATACATCCGTATATTTACAAGATAAAAAGTGACGGCTCACTTGCTCGACTTCCTAATTTTTTCTGGATACCCGGAGCGCTGGTATTTACCGGACTTTTGATGACACTTAGTGTTGCTATCGTATATATAAGATATATGAACAATATAGAACGAGCGGTTTTAATTGTTTTTTTAGTGTTACCCATGCTCGCCATAGCATTGAGAGTATTTATCCATATAGATTATTATACCGATATTGCGATAGTAATCTCGGTTATGACTATGTTTATATCATATGAAATGAATTATGCAGATTATATGATAAAGAGGGAAAAACAGCTACATGATGAAAAAATTCGCATTATTAACGATCAGATGAAACCGCATTTTATATTTAACAGTCTTGGAACCATCAGATATTTATGCAGGACTAATGTGGATGAAGCTGTGGAGGCTATTAATGATTTCTCCATATGTATGCGAAGAATAACGAATTTTATAGGTGAAAACAGTTGTATTACGGCAGATACGGAGATTGATCTCGTAAAACATTATATCAATATACAGAAAAAAAGATTTGGAAATCGTATTAATATAGAGTATGATATTAATGATGAGGATTTTGATGTCCCTCCTTTTTTGATACAAACCCTCGTTGAAAATTCGCTTCAGCATGGAATACTTGATAATCAGATTGAAGATGGGATTATAATTATTAAAACAGAAAGAAAGGGATCAGATCATATAATAACAATTACAGATAATGGAGCGGGATTTGATACAAATTTATTGAAAAATGAAAAGAAAGAACATGTAGGTCTGCTCAATACAAAGAGCAGGCTTGAAATAATGTGTGGAGGTACTCTGGATATACAAAGTGAACCGGGCAAAGGAACTTGTGTGACGGTGACTATTCCGGAGTGATTAATATCTTCATGCAAAAATACAAGGGAGGAAAAGAAGCTTGAACTATTATTTATTAGCAAATATTATTGTATGTATATTTGCATTTGTAGGCTTTGTTTACGGAGCTATGCAGTTTTTTAGACATGGAAAAGCTCTTTACGGGCAGATGATAACATTTGCACTTTTGTGCGTAGTTATAGGTAGAATCTTTAATATTGCCCGTATATTGTCCGGTGTCAATTTTATCGGAAGTTTTCAACTGGGAACGCTGGGAATCATCGGTAGTTTCATGTTCTTCTACACATCAAACTACGGAACACTCGATTCTATCGTAGATGACGGGACGAAAGAGTTTCTCAAATATCGTCTGATTGCTATGGTTGCACCTGTTGTTGTAATAGGATTATATTTTCCGCTGTTCTTTTTGGGAGATGTAACAAAAATCTGGAAAGTTCAGGGTGCTGTACTTTTATTCTTTATGGCATTATGCTCTTATTTTCATCTGAAGCATCTCGTCATAACAGATGTGGAATTTGGTGTCATAAAAAACCTAAGACCTTACAATCTTTTAGCGCTTTTGTATATGATGTCGAGTATAGCTGAGTGCTATGCCATGAGTCGAAATAATAGCGTAATGACACTTGTATCCACCTGCTTCTCAGCAGTTTTTCTTGTACTTATGATTCCTTTGATTTCACGAGGACTGAAAAAATCTTTCAAGAGAAAACGCAATGGTTAAAAAAGCTTTGGCATGGAGGTAAAAGATAATGGACAGTAATATGATTTATATTTTATTTATATGTATATTCGTACCTATTATGGTAAGTGTGCCATTGATTGAGAAGTCATCTCGAGATATTACTATCTATATATTGATAGGCATTGTGGCTGCCCTCTTCATCTCAGAGGTGAACGGGATGATGTTAAAACTGTTTGATAATGACATACTTTATGTAACAACCACGATAACTCCGGTTACTGAGGAGATTATTAAAGCTTTTCCGGTGCTTTTTTATGTATTTTTGTTTCCGGCATCCAGGAGAAAGCTATTATCCATATCCTTTGCTCTTGGTATAGGATTTGCATTGTTCGAAAATACCTACATACTTATATCAAATGTTGAGAGCGTATCTCTCGGATGGGCCCTTATAAGAGGTTTTTCAACTGCATTGATGCATGGTTTGTGTACAGCTGCGGTTGGATATGGAATGGCTTATGTACGCCTCAAGAAAAAGCTGGCGTTACCGGGAACCTTCTCATTGTTGATTACAGCTATCATATACCATGGAGTATTCAATATATTTGTACAGACAGAGAGCATGAAGTATTTTGGCTTCCTTCTCCCATCTGTAACATATATGCCTTTCCTTATATATATTATAATTAAGAACAAAAAAACAAAAACTGAAGTTGAAGGGAAATCAATTTCTCTCGTTACAAAAAAATAGAAAATAACCGGATTATATTTTCATTATAAAAAACATTCTTAAAAAAATATAAAAAAAGCTTGCAATTTATGGAGAACCGTCGTATAATGGCAAATGCTGTGACATGATAGCGATGATGCATGAGGTTGCTGACCGGTGGTAACACCCTTCAGGTTTTTATGCGGAGCGAATGTCAAGTTGCAAATTGGCGACAAGTCACTGTACCAACAATTAACCTTCTGCCAAAGGGCAGATAAGACGGTTGTTTTTACTTTACTCCATGGATGCAAGCTTTTCTTATTTATAACTACTTATCATAAGAGAGTTATAAGAAAGGAGTAGATTTACGCAGACTGATTGAGATAAAAAGCGAAACACCCGGGTAAGTGTACAGTCACCACTTGTTGTGCTTAGATTAGCGTTTATACGCAAAAGTACGAAAAGGAGGCGGCTTTTTTTATGGCTAAGAATGTAATGAGAATCACACTTAAGGCTTATGATCACAATCAGATTGATCATGCAGCTGGAAAGATTGTGGACACAGTTAAGAGAACAGGTGCACGTGTTTCAGGTCCTGTACCTCTTCCAACAAAGAAGGAGGTTGTTACTATCCTTCGTGCAGTTCACAAGTATAAGGATTCAAGAGAGCAGTTTGAACAGAGGACTCACAAGAGACTTATCGATGTTATCTCTCCTTCTGTTAAGACTATCGACGTATTACAGAAGATGGAAGTTCCATCAGGCGTTCAGGTAAGCATCAAGAACGTTACTAAATAAGAAAGATTAAGGATAATTTGATTCGAAAAAACTCACGTTTTTGATTTAGATCTATCCTTTTTCAAATATCAAGTGCATGATTTTAGGGCGCTGGCAGACTATAGCTTTTAGAGTTGTAAGCATAAGTCATATGTTATCCACGAAATCCGCTGCATTAATAATTATAGGAGGAAAACCTAAGATGAAGAAAGCTATTTTAGCTACGAAGGTTGGTATGACACAGATCTTCGACGAGAAAGGAGTACTTACTCCGGTAACTGTCCTTCAGGCTGGTCCTTGTTATGTTACTCAGATAAAGACTGATGAAGTAGACGGTTATAGCGCAGTTCAGGTTGGCTTTGTAGATAAGAAAGACAAGGTTACAACCAAGGATGCAGCCGGTAATGCGCAGGTTGCAAGAGCCCATGGCGTAAATAAGCCACAGCAGGGACATTTTAAGAAAGCCGGAATCGAGACCGGTAAGAGGTATCTGAAGGAATTCAAGTTTGAAAATGCCGATGAGTACGAGCTTGGTCAGGAAATCAAGGCTGATATATTTGAAGCCGGAGACAAGATTGATGCAAGCGGTGTTACTAAGGGTAAAGGTTTCCAGGGTGCTATCAAGAGACATGGTCTTCACAGAGGACCTATGGGACATGGTTCTAAGTACCACAGACATGCCGGATCAAACAGTGCTTGTTCTGATCCTAGCCGTGTATTTAAGGGCAAGAAAATGGCAGGTCACATGGGATCTGTTACACGTACAATCCAGAATCTTGAGATTGTCAGTGTAGATGCTGAGAAGAACTTAATCCTTGTTAAGGGTGCAGTTCCGGGACCAAAGAAATCCTTAGTTGTTATCAAGGAAGCAGTAAAGGGTCAGGCTTAATTCTTTTGGAAAGGAGGATATATACAGATGGCTAACGTATCTGTTTACAATATGTCAGGTAGCGAAGTTGAGAAGATTGATTTAAATGATTCTGTATTCGCTACAGAAGTTAAAGAAAATCTGATGCATAAGGCAGTTGTACTTCATCTTGCTAATAAGCGTCAGGGAACACAGAAGGCTAAGACACGTTCGGAAGTATCCGGTGGTGGAAAGAAGCCTTGGAGACAGAAGGGAACCGGTAATGCAAGACAGGGTTCTACAAGATCTCCACAGTGGAGAGGCGGTGGAGTTGTATTTGCTCCAACACCTAGAGATTATTCATTCAAGATGAATAAGAAGGAAAAGGCAGGAGCTATCAAGTCAGCTCTTTCATCAAGAGTTAACGAAGAAAAGCTTGTAGTTCTTGATTCAATCAGCTTCGAAGAAGCTAAGACAAAGAATGTAGTAAATATGATGAACTCTCTTAAGGATAACGACGTACTTAAGACAAGCAAGGCACTTATCGTACTCGAGGGTATGAGCAAGGATGAGAGAAATAAGCTTGCTAACGGTGCTGAGTCAATTGAAGAGGTTCAGGAAATAGTAAATAACATCGAGGATCGTAAGGCAGCTAATGCAAAGGTTGCTCTTGCAGCAAGAAATATCCCTGATGTAAGAACAGTATCAACAGACGAACTTAACGTTTTCGATATACTTAAGTATGAGACAGTTATAGTTACTAAGGATGCTGTATCAAAGATTGAGGAGGCGTATGCATAATGGCAGATTTAAAGTATTATGATATTATCTTAAAGCCGGTTATTACTGAGAAGTCAATGGCTCAGAACGAAAACAAGTGCTACGTGTTCCTTGTAAATCCGCTGGCTAATAAGACTCAGATAAAGGAAGCTGTTGAGAAGATGTTCGACGGTGTTGAGGTTAAAAAGGTAAATACGCTCAATGCACCCGGTAAGGCACGTCGTCGTGGAAGAATCGAAGGTAGAACAGCTAAGACTAAGAAGGCTTATGTAACACTTACAGAAAACAGTAAGGATATCGAGATTTTCGAAGGCCTTTAATTAACAAATAAGTAAAGAGCAATCGGCTCTGCAAAAAAACGATTTAAACTACGAAAGGAGTTTCGTCATGGGAATTAAAACATTTAACCCATATACACCTTCAAGAAGAAACATGAGCGTTCTTGATAAGGCTGAGATCACAACTTCAAAGCCTGAGAAATCACTTTTAGTTTCTTTAAAGAAGAATGCCGGACGTAATAACCAGGGTAAAATAACTGTTAGACATCACGGCGGTGGTTCAAGAAGAAAGTACAGAATTATAGATTTTAAGAGAACTAAGGATGGTGTTCCTGCAAAGGTTAAGACAATCGAGTACGATCCAAACAGAACAGCAAATATAGCTCTTATCGCTTACAATGATGGTGAGAAGGCTTATATCCTTGCTCCGGACGGACTTAAGATTGGTCAGACTATCATGAACGGACCTGATGCAGAAATCAGAGTTGGAAATTGTCTTCCACTTGAAAATATCCCTGTAGGTTCAGAAATTCACAATATCGAGCTCATGCCTGGTAAGGGTGGACAGCTTGTTCGTTCAGCAGGTAACACAGCTCAGCTTATGGCTAAGGAAGGTAAGTATGCTACACTTCGTCTTCCTTCAGGCGAAATGAGAATGGTTCCAATCCTCTGCCGCGCTACTATCGGTGGTGTAGGAAACGGAGAGCATTCACTTGTTAAGATTGGTAAAGCAGGACGTAAGCGTCACATGGGTATCCGCCCAACTGTACGTGGTTCTGTTATGAACCCTAATGACCATCCACACGGTGGTGGTGAAGGTAAGGCACCTATCGGACGTTCAGGTCCATGTACTCCTTGGGGTAAGCCTGCACTTGGTCTTAAGACACGTAAGAAGAAGAACAAGTCTAATAAGCTTATCATAAGAAGAAGAAACGGTGACGTTATTAAATAATGATTGAAAGTGAAAGGAGAACATTATGGCACGTTCATTAAAGAAGGGACCATACGCTGATGCAAAGCTTCTTAAGAAGGTTGATGAAGTAAATAACAGTGGCGATAAGCAGGTTATAAAGACATGGTCTCGCCGTTCAACAATCTTCCCTTCATTTGTAGGCCTTACATTCGCTGTACATGATGGAAGAAAGCATGTACCTGTATACGTTACAGAAGACATGGTTGGTCACAAGCTCGGTGAATTCGTTGCTACCAGAACTTACAGAGGTCATGGTAAGGACGAGAAAAAGGGTAAGAAGTAATAGACATAGATAATCTTATATTTTTGAAAGGAGGTTTCAACCATGGCTAAGGGGCACAGATCTCAAATTAAACGTGAGAGAAATGAGAACCAGAAGGAAAACAGACCTTCAGCTAAGTTGTCATACGCTAGAGTATCAGTAACAAAAGCTTGCTATGTACTTGATGCTATCAGAGGCAAAGACGTTGAAACAGCAATCGCAATTTTAACATATAATCCAAGATATGCTTCCGGCATAATCTTAAAGCTTTTAAATTCTGCTATTGCAAATGCAGAGAACAACAATGGTATGAGTCGTGAGAATCTCTACATCGAAGAGTGTTTCGCAAACAAGGGACCTACAATGAAGAGAATCAGACCTAGAGCACAGGGTAGGGCTTACAGAATCGAAAAGAGAATGAGCCACATCACAATCGTACTCAATGAAGCAGCTAATGCCTGAAAAAACACACATTTAGTTTAGGAGGAAAGCAATGGGACAGAAGGTTAACCCACATGGTTTAAGAGTCGGCGTTATAAAGGACTGGGATTCTAACTGGTTTGCAGAGGGTTCTGCTTTTTCTGATAACCTTGTAGAGGATTACAACATCAGAAAATTTGTCAAGAAAAAGCTTTATAATGCAGGTATTTCTAAAGTAGAAATCGAAAGACCGACTAATAAAGTCAGAGTAATCATTCATACAGCTAAGCCTGGTTTCGTAATTGGTAAGGGTGGCGCTGAGATTGAAAATCTTAAGAAGGAACTTGTTAAAGTTCTCGATGAGCCTAAGGCTCTTGATATCAAGATTATGGATATCAAAAATCCGGATAGGGAAGCTCAGCTTGTTGCAGAGTCAATCGCTGCTCAGCTTGAAGCACGTATTCCTTTCCGTCGTGCTATGAAGTCAGTTATGTCAAGAACTATGAAGTCAGGTGCTAAGGGTATCAAGGCTGCCTGCTCAGGACGTCTTGGTGGTGCTGATATGGCTCGTACAGAGTTCTATGTAGAGGGAACTATACCTCTTCAGACACTTCGTGCAGACATTGACTATGGTTTTGCAGAGGCAGATACAACTTACGGTAAAGTAGGTGTTAAGGTCTGGGTATACCATGGTGAGATACTTCCAACTAAGAAGGAAGAGAAAACCAAAAAGGAAGGGAGCGATAAATAATGTTAATGCCTAAAAGAGTAAAGCATCGTAAGCAGTTCCGTGGTACGATGAAGGGTAAGGCTTTAAGAGGAAATC
>JAEEGL011205766.1_pt1 | contig 27078 bp, 20 predicted proteins | sample 9134231 | NCBI WGS metagenome assembly JAEEGL01 (sample SAMN16246548, study PRJNA631951) | gut metagenome | biome: gut microbiome; feature: rumen; material: fiber-attached | host: Bos | place: Iran: Karaj | collected 2018-10 | reverse complement strand
GGAGCATGAGGATGAACTGAAGGTAAAACAGTGTGCCTGACGCTGCCAAATCAGGAAAATTTAATCCAAACTGAAAATTTTTAAAATAGTCATTCTCGTAACTTGTTGAAAAACAGGGGTACGCTAGAATGGTGGTTTACGTGGTGCAGGGGATTAATGACGGGGAGGTTATGTGTGTCCCGTCATCTCCCTGCGCCTTTTATAAGAACGCAAAATAGTTGAAAATATTGGAGGGAAGGCCGAGCCGCAGGGCTTTAGCATTTTTCACCGCGTGAAAATTAGTACAACGAGCATGAGAAGGAAGTGATGCTTGCCAGAAACTTCCGAAGGATAAACGAGGAAGTGACCCAGCTGACAGCCAGCCTGCTTGGAAAAGGAGAATAGAAGGAAATACGCGCAAAGATGGGGAGGTGTGCGGGGATGAATGTGTCAGGACAAACTGCTATTCTAAAGGTGTGCAGAATTCGTCAAGGTTGCGAGTTGGTGTATAGTCTTCATACTTGGCAACAGGGAATTTCCCTTCATTAATGACAATAGCATCGTGCATGAACTTGTTGCAGTCATTAACGGTAAAGATACTCCTGCGGACAGCTATAGTTAGGATATCCATCACTCCGATATGCTCTATTGAAAACTCTTCACAATAATTGGCAACATCGCGGAAATTGCTACTTGCAATGACATCTTTCTCGTATCGGGCTATAGCCAGACATGCACGCTCGCCTGCACCAAGCTGTGGAGACTCCTTTTTTATGCGGTAGAATTCCAACTTAATATTGTTATTATTCCAAGGGAACTCCATTCTCTGGATTTTATGTTTTGCAATCCAGTTATCAAGTTCCTGTTTGCGATCTTCAAAAAGCGGATGATGAATAGATTCACGGTAAACGTCCGCGACAATGAAGAGGTGGTGAGGGCTGAGAATCTTCGGCAAAAGATCAATTCTCGCCGTTGACATAAAGTGAGAGATGACATCAGAGTCAAGCAGGATAATTTTGCTTTTAGCCATTTACTTTACCTCCTTGTTTAGTTCCATGTCATCGATAAGAGCCACATACTTAGACCGCGAAATCAGCCCCTTGTCAAAAAGACTACGTGCCTTGATATTGTAATCTCCACAAATTTCTATGTTTTTAGTTGGTTCGTAAAGACTGGTATTATAGCCGTATTCAGCGGCTGAACGCTTGACGTTTTCACTGTATTTGCAAACGTAGTCCTCGCTTATCCATCCCATTTCTTTCAGTCTTAGTAAGAGGGTTGTTCGAGAACAACGGAAATGTTGTTCTAGCTTAAGAACCGTTCCTAAAGTAATACGGTCTTTTCTCTGCTCTTCTACTGGTGCAAGCATCTTCAGTCCAGCTTCAGGCAGGAGCAAGAACGATGCGAAAATATTCGCATAGCGTTCCTCACGTTCTGCAGTACTAACATATCCTGAGTCGTCTACCGATTTGGTGAAGTTCTGCTGATAAAGTAGATGATAGAACTCGTGGCATGCCGTAAAGCGCTGTTTGCAGTAGATGTCATTTGTATTAATAAGCATAAAGCGGTGAGCCTGAGGATCACCTTCATGCTGGATTTTGATGGCCATTCCAGAGATGTCATCATCCAGAGGACGGAAAGAACATAGTATACCTGTTGTGCGAAGTGCTTTATGGATACTGACAGGTTCAAACAAACTGATTTGTAACTGACCTATGCGAAACTGATTGGCCAGGTTTTCAAGTATAAGCTTATTCATGGCGGCGTTCTATCTCACACATGTCAAGGTAGTTCTTTACAAGTCTTTGGAAGGAAGCAATCTGCCCTAAGTTTTTCACTTCTCCATTTTTACGGAAAGCAAAAGCCATATCTGCCTGCAATTGTGGCTTGTTACAGGTGAGAATGTCGTATTCCTCCACGCCATACACGTTGGCCAGTTTCTCAAGTGAATCCTGTGAAACGACGGTGTCACCACTCTCATAATGATTATAAGCTGGCTGACTGATGCCTAGATAGGTGCTAATTTGTTCCTGACTTAAGCCCATCCTGATGCGCAAGTCTTTCAGGATTGAGCCGATTTCGTTGTTGTTTGCCATAAAATGATGTTTCAGCTTATTTGAATAGGTACGTTTCTGGCGCAAAATTACAAAAAAAATCTGGAAAGTGTGCATAAAAGGTTATAAAAATCGACAAAAAAAAGTGATTTTAACAAATTTATAATCAAAAATTTGCTTAAAATCGAGATTTTTTAGTAATTTTGCATTCGAAAGGATAGTTATCAGGATAAATCATAAACCAAACATCCTTTATTTGATTCTCATCTGGAAATAAAAAGCCAGATTACTCTCATGGGCGTGCTTTGGCACGGATATGTTTAACTAATAGTAGACTTCAAATGAAAGGCACTATGGCAACAAGAACAATTAGAGTCCGCACAAGAGTCACTACCACGACTCGCGTCAGAACGACAGTCCGAATTACACGCAAGAAGACCTTCGAACTGTTTGTCGGTAAGCAGTCAATTTTTACCGTATTGCGCGTGAACTAAAATATATATACCTTTGTGCTCTGATTAAGACGCAGAGTGCAATGAATAACAAGAAAGAAGGAGAGTACTACTCCAAAATGGTACGTAGATTCAGAAATGAGTATGGAGGTGAAAACCTTCAGAATTTCTGCATCAAAGAAAAAGTGAGTTACACAAAGATGCTCCATTGTCTCCGTAGCGATTCCTATCGCAAGCCCCAACAGCATCGTATTGAAGGCAAGGCTGAAGATCCCGGTCTGAGGCCACTGGTGATTGAATCGCCTCTCCAATCAGAGAAAGCTGAAGCTGTTGTGAAAGAGACACCGCCATCAAATGCAAAGAAGTTTCACTCGACTGTACAGCGAGCAGACTTTTGTCTGACATCTGGTATCCGTATAAGTCTTCATGAGTGTGATGTGAGAACGCTGGTAAGTAATTCCGTAGTTGCTGGAGTAAGAGAGGAAGTCCGTAGGGAATTCCAGGGCATTATTGACGAGAAGGATGCCCGGATCGCATCTCTAGAAGCTCAGATTAATCACAAGGATGACAACGGTGAATCTCCTGAGACCACAATAAAGAAACTGGAACAGCGGAATCAGGACTTAAATCGCGACTTACACGGCCAGAAGACTGAAGGCAAATACAATGGTCGTAACAATATGACTCCAGCTGATGAAGCTGACCTCAATGGTGAGGAAGTACCAGAGTCCACTTTTGATGTATCTGAAGATGAATTCTCAGAGATAATGGATGGTATAAATGGATTAAGGAGCAACAACAAACCGTCTGTAATTGCAGATGCGCCAGATTGCAATCTACCGTAACAATAGCTTTTTCCTTGGTAGTGTGAAGTCGGCCAAGCGTTTTGCCCGTCTCATCTCCCTAGTGCAGAATGCCAAGAACTGCAAGCGCAATGTCCAGAAGTACTTCCATGACAATCTCAACCGTGTAATGGTTACTGCCAAGGAAGATCTGGCCAGCATACTGCCCCATAGGTGGGTGGAACCAGTCACGATTCCCCTGGTGTATTAAGGAATCGACCTTTTAAGTCTTAAATGAATTTAAAAAATCGCATGTTTGCTAGATGGGAAACCAACTAGTGATAATTGACGGCTTACAAAAAACTTAGTGCCGGGGTTGGCCCCGGCACTAACTTTTTTTTAGAATTTATAGCCGAGGGTCACGACGATGACCTTATTGTGTGCTGAGCCAGCGTCACCGGTCAGCACTTTGGTGAGACCGATATTGTAACGTGCATCAAGCGTGACGCCATAGAGCTCGTATGACAGTCCGACAGGAATGGAGAGGTCGAACTTCTTCACATCAAAATATTCTTTCAAATAGGGTGTGTTAAAGAGTTCGTCGAAATCGACCTTGGTACCATTAACCTCACCCCTGGCCTTTATCTGGTAACCTATCTGGAGACCTGCTTTGGCAGCAAGACCCGGCAACACGTAGTAGTTGGCTGTAAAGGGTAACATGCCATAGAGGAGATCCATCTTGATTTCCCCTTCGCTTACAGACCCCTTTGTACCTTGATTCGTAAAGAGCAGACCGCCTGCCAGACTGAATTCGTCGTTGATGAAGTGCTCAAACTCGACGCCATACGTCACGTTAACCTTCATCTTGGAATCATTCACATTTGTCAGGTCGCTCATGGTGATGCCGACGCGGGGCTGAACGACGTTGTCGCCCTCCTCATGCTGGGCACTCGCACTCACGGTAGCCATCATGGCGGCTACGACCAACAATAAAACTTTCTTCATATCATTGCAATTTAGTTAATATATCACGAACAATCTTGGTGTAGAAATCACGGAAGTCTGACCATTTATAATAGGGTGCCTGGGTGGTGGGCACGGGGAGTGTGGCCTCAGCACCGTTGAGCAGGCACTTTAGGAGGATCTCGTCGGAACTGCCCTTGCGATAAAAGACGAGCTGGATGTTCGATGCCATACAGGTCTCCCAGTTCTGATAACAGTACTTCACCTCGTAAGGGTCCTCGGGGTCGATGTCGGCACCGTTGATGCCCAGCAGTACGGTGAGCGGTCCAAGACAGGTGTCATGACCGAAACGGAGGTCTGCCAGACGGTCGGTAGTGCCGTTGATGACAGCCTCTGCCTTGCGGAGGATATCCTGCAGGATAGGAATCATCTCATAACGCGGACCGAACACCCACGAATAGCTGCCGAGATTGCTACCCTCCCACTGTGCGGCTATCTCTTCGTCGCTGATGATTCCCTCCATCATACCCTCGTGGAGGATGCTGGGGAGTGTGGTGTAGAGGTTGACGAGGTTGCTGCCGATACGGCGCATATCACCGGGAAGGCTGTCGGTAGAGATGAACACACGTGATACGACATCGGCCTGAAGCGGACGGGCATACTGGAACTTATCCTTGTTCTTCTCATAGCGCGGCGTGCTCTTGGGGAACTCGCGCTTGGCTGGGTTCTGACGGTCGGTAGGCACCACACCATCGAGGGTGGAACGGGCCGACTGTTCGCGGATCTCGATATTGGGGTTACACTGCACCAATTCCTGACAGAAGGCCGACATGCTGAGCACACAACGGCCAGAGAGTGACGAGATGGCAAAGACGTTACCCCCCTTCTTGAACACCTCCGGGAAGGTGTTGTACATCGTCCGTGCGATGCCCTGATGCTGTTCCCAGCCCAAGTCGGTGAGTTCTGAGACGCCAGCAGTGAGTTCATCCTTGCAGGCCTCGAACTTCTCGTAGAAAGCCTCTCCGGCAGGTGTCAGCTGATGACGCTCATGGGCTGTGGTGAGCAGCTTGTCAAGTTCGCGATAGAGGAACTCATTCCAATAGTACCGCGAGCCATGACGGCTGTAGTGGCTGATATAGAAAGGCTTGTAGCCCTTTGGCGCCTTGGTCTGAGGGGAAGCGACAAGCTGATAGGGATAGTCGTTGCCGTAGGCCTTACGCGGATCGGCTTTCAGGTCGTCGAGCACCTGACGGTTCTGCGCTACTGACGATAATGACACCAGCGCAAGAAACAAAGAAAGAAATATCTTTTTCATTTTCTACCACGAATTATTATTTCAACTATTACTACTATCGTCACTATCACTTCACTACAAACTCAAGCGACTGGAGGTCTTTGTCGAGCGAAGAGGTGCCATAGAGGATCTGATAGCGACCGGGCATCACAGAGAGCTCATCGATCGTCTCATCGTAGTACTCGAAGGCCTCGCGGTCCAGTCCGATGACCGCCCGCTTTGTCTCACCGGGCTTCAGACTCAGCTTCTGGAATCCCTTCAGTGCCTTGATCGGTGCGCCCGGATCACCGAGACGCTTCACATACACCTGTACGGTCTCTGTGCCCTCACGCGTGCCGGTATTGGTCACGGGAACAACGAGAACAGTCAGGTTCTTGAGCGGCTTACTGATTTTTCCTGTCTTAGTGGTCAGTTTACCCTTGCCCACGCTGAAGGTGGTATAGCTCAGACCGTAGCCGAAGGCATACTGGGGCTCGCCGGTGAAGTAACGATAGGTACGGTTCTTCATCGAGTAGTCCAGGAAGTCGGGCAGGTCATTGTTAGAGCGGTAGAACGTCACGGGGAGCTTTCCGCCCGGGTTATAGTCACCAAAGAGCACGTCAGCGAGTGCCTTCGCACCACCCTGGCCTGCATACCACGCCTGAAGGAGGGCATCATACTGTCCCTCGACGCTGCCGAAAGCGATGGCAGAACCGGAACAGTTGACGAAGATGACGGGCTTACCTGTCTGATGCATCGCCTTCACGAGCATCTGCTGCACCTTCGGCAGTTCGATGTCCTGTTTGTCGCCACCCTCGCCTTCCATCTGGGCAGAGATACCACCGATGATGATGATGGCATCGGCAGCCTTCACTTCGTTGGCAAGACCAGTGAAATCAACGAGGTTACGCTCGCAGATATCACCCCGCAGCATCGCAAACTGTCCATTACCGTGCTTGTATTCGATCACGACATCGTATGTCTTACCTGCCTCAACGGGGAACGACTTGTACTCCACATTACGGCGGAAGCCAAAACCGAAGCCGCGACGGCCTCCTGCCTTGGCTTCTTCCACGACCTCTCCATTCACCTTCAGCACGTAGCCGTTGTCGGTCATCAAGGTGTATTTCATCTCACCAGTGAAGGTCGACACGTACTTACCGCTGACACGCACAGACAGTGTGTCGCGGTTCACGCCCTGGGCAAAGCCCCAGGCTCCGAAGGTAGAGAAGTTGAGTTCGTTATAGTATTCTGTCTTGGCAGGTTCGCCTTCGAGTTCCTTATTATTATAGAACTCCACCAGTACGCCCTTGCCGTCGTTGAAATCCTGAAGATGGTGTATGGTGGCGTACTCATCATTCAGTTCGCAGGCTTTCTGATAGATGATCTTCGCCCCTGGCACTGCTGCCTTAATACCGTCGAGCAGGGAGTGCTGATGCTCCTTTGTGGGTGTTCCGCCATAGTTACCGTTGAGCATGTTCACATCATCGGCATTCGGTCCGAGGACGGCAAGGGTCTTGATGTCCTTTGACAAAGGCAGCACGCCGTCCTTGTTTTCCAAAAGCACCATCGACTCACGGGCGGCCTGAGTGGCGAGGGCATCGTTCTTCTCGCTGCTGATAACCTCCGGGCCTAACTTTGCCCAAGGCAACATATCGGCAGGATCGAACATTCCCAGTTCGAAACGACCCATGAGCGTCTTACGCAGATGGTCGTCAAGGTCGCTCTCCTTGATCAGTCCTTTCTTCAGACCCTCGGTGAGCGACATAAATACTTTGCCACACTCGAGGTCGGTACCGTTGAGCACGGCATCGACAGAGGCTGAGAGAGGATCCTTGTGGGTCTCGTGCTGACCTTTGTTATAAAAATTGTTGATGGCATCACAGTCGGTAAGCACGATGGCATCATATCGCCAATTATTGCGAAGGATGTCGATGAGCAGACGGTCGCTGGCACAGCAGGGCTTGCCGTCGAAACGCTGATAAGCACACATCACCTCACGCACGTTTCCCTTTTTCACCAGTGCCTTGAAGGCCGGCAGATAGGTCTCCCAAAGGTCACGGTTCGAGGGTTCCACGTTCATCGAATGACGCAGGGGCTCCGGTCCGCTGTGCACGGCATAGTGCTTCGCACAGGCATGGGTCTTGAAATACTTGCTGTCATTGCCCTGCATGCCGAGGACGGTCTGTACGCCCAGCACGGCATTCAGATAGGGGTCCTCACCACAGGTCTCCTGTCCCCTGCCCCATCGCGGGTCACGGAAGATATTGACGTTCGGACACCAGAAGGTGAGTTCCGGATTGCCCGGATAATAGGTTACACCCTGTGGCACGTTGAAGACATTATGGTCAGAACGGTTCCAGTTGGCACGGGCCTCGTCCGACACCTGTGAGAAGACATCGAAGACGAGCTGTTCGCTGAAGGCCGCAGCCATTCCGATGGGTTGCGGGTAGACGGTATAGCCGCCCTGGCGCACACCGTGACAGGCCTCGCTCCACCAGTTATACGACGGGATGCCAAGACGGTCCACTGAAGCCGACTTGTTCATCATCAATCCCACTTTCTCCTCCGGGGTGAGGAGCGAGAGCAGGTTCTCTACCCTCTCCTTGTTCGACAGTTTCGGATCCTGGAAAGGATACTTGTACTGTGCATTCACCGCCACTGTAGCCATACAGCACACGATGAGCAATGATTTCCTAATAGTCATAAGTTGATAATAATTATCATAATTATCCGTTTCATGCTGCAAATATAACAAATATTTCTTAAAACCAAATCATAAGTTCAGGAAAAAGTTGCATAAATGGAGAATATTTTGTTACTTTGCGGTCACAAAACATTTAAGGCCAATCAATTATTATCAACACGGTATGCAAAAGCAACAATCTTCTCTGATTACTATGGACGGTGTGAGCTATCTCGTGCCGTTCATCCTCGTGACCTTCTGCTTTGCCCTTTGGGGATTCGCCAACGACATTACCAACCCCATGGTGAAAGCATTTTCGAAAATCTTCCGTATGAGCGTGACTGAGGGTGCACTGGTTCAAGTGGCCTTCTACGGCGGCTATTTCTGCATGGCCTTCCCTGCCGCCATCTTCATCCGTAAGTACTCTTACAAGGCAGGTGTACTGATGGGGCTCGGACTTTATGCCACAGGTGCCTTGCTCTTCTTCCCTGCCAAGGGCATCGGTGTCTACGGCTGTTTCCTGCTGGCCTATTTCATCATGACCTGCGGACTGTCGTTTTTAGAGACCTCCTGTAATCCCTATATCCTGACGATGGGTCCTGAGGAGACGGCCACGCGCCGACTGAACATGGCGCAGTGCTTCAATCCCTGCGGCTCGATCATCGGCATGTTCGTGGCGATGAACTTCATACAAGCCAAGCTCAACCCCATGAGCAGCGATGAGCGCGCACTCCTGGGCGATGCGGAGTTCGAGGCACTGAAAGATGCCGACCTCAGCGTGCTGATATCCCCGTACCTCATCATCGGTCTCGTCATCGCGGCGATGTTCCTGCTCATCAGGTTCGTGAAGATGCCAAAGATAGGCGATGCCAACCACGATGTCCACATCTTAGTGACATTGGAACGCATCTTCTCCCTGAAATACTACCGTGAGGGGGTGATTGCGCAGTTCTTCTATGTCGGTGCACAGATCATGTGCTGGACATTCATCATCCAGTACGGCACAAGGGTGTTTATGGCCGAGGGGATGGACGAACAGAGTGCTGAGGTGCTGTCGCAGCAGTTCAATATCTATGCGATGCTCTTCTTTGTCTGTTCACGTTTCATCGCCACCTACCTGATGAAGTATGTGAAACCCGCCATGCTGCTGGCCGTCTTCGGCATCCTGGCGATGGTATTCACGGCAGGCGTCATTCTCTTCCAGAATCGTATGGGCGTCTATTGTCTGGTGGGTGTCAGCGGTTGCATGTCGCTCATGTTCCCCACCATCTACGGTATCGCCCTCGACGGTCTGGGCGACGATGCAAAGTTCGGTGCCGCCGGCCTGATCATGGCCATCCTCGGCGGTTCGGTACTGCCACCGCTTCAGGCGATGATCATCGACCAGGGAACGGTCTTCGGTGATTTCCCAGCGACCAACGCTTCGTTCGTGCTGCCGTTCATCTGCTTCATCGTCGTAACGGCCTACGGCTACAGGATCCACTACGCGAGGGAGAAATCGTCAAATAGTGAAATAGTCAAATAGTAAATAGTCAAATTGTCAAATAACAAGATGGTTTACAACGAAATCGGAAAGACAGGCATAAAGGTATCGAACCTCAGTTTCGGTGCCTCATCATTAGGCGGTGTGTTCCACGGTGTCCGTGAAGAGGAAGGCATCCGTGCCGTTCATACTGCAGTAGACAATGGCATCAACTTCATCGACGTATCACCCTACTACGGTCATCTGAAGGCCGAGATGGTGCTGGGCAAGGCACTGAAGGAGATACCGCGTGACAAGTATTTCCTCTCCACGAAGGTAGGACGCTACGGCAAGGACGGTGTCAACACTTGGGACTATAGTGCCAAACGTGTCACGGAGAGCGTCTATGAGAGCATGGAACGGTTGAACGTGGACTATATCGACCTTATCAACGTTCACGACATCGAGTTCCAGGGTGACATGGAGGGTGGACTGCAGAAAATCTGCGACGAGACCCTGCCTGCCCTTGTGGAACTGAAGAAGAAGGGCGTCGTGGGCCATGTGGGTATCACCGACCTGCAACCCGAGAACCTGAAGTGGGTCATCGAGCACAGCGAGGAAGGGACGGTGGAGAGCATCCTGAACTTCTGTCACTATTGTCTCAACGATACCTTGCTTGCCGACTACCTCGGTTTCTTCGAACAGCATGGCGTGGGCGTCATCAACGCCTCACCGTTGTCTATGGGTCTGCTGTCACAGCGTGGAGCACCAGACTGGCATCCTGCCGTACAGAGCCTGCGCGATGCCTGTGCCCGTGCAGCTGCCTACTGTCAGGAACAGGGCTATCCCATCGAGAAACTGGCCATTCAGTTCTCTACCAGTTACAATCCCCGTATCGCCACCACCCTCTTCAGCAGTGCCAATCCCGACAATGTGCTGAAGAACATCAACTACGTTAACGATCCGATAGACGAGGCGCTGGTGAAGAAGGTACAGGAGATCATCGGTGACCAGATGTTCGTCCGCTGGAAGAACTCGTAAAAAGTGAAGAATGAAGAGTGAAGAGTAAAGTAAAGAGTGAATAATTATGAAAGCAATACAGATTAGTGAGCCTTCTGTGATGAAGGTAATTGATATGCCGGAGCCCCAGATGGGCGACGACGAGATCCTGTTGAAGATGAAGTATGTGGGTTTCTGCGGAAGCGACCTCAACACCTTCCGTGGAGGCAACCCGATGGTGAAGATGCCCGTAGTGCCTGGTCATGAGGTGGGCGCAGAGATTGTGAAGGTAGGCAAGAACGTGCCCGAGGGTCTAAAGCCCGGTATGACCGTTACCGTCAATCCCTATACCAACTGCGGCAAGTGTGCCTCTTGCCGTAATGGTCGTGTGAATGCCTGTGAGCACAACGAGACACTGGGTGTCCAGCGCTGGGGAGCTATGTGCGAATATCTTGCACTGCCCTGGGAGAAGGTGATTCCTGCCGGTCTGCTCACACCTCGCACCTGTGCCCTCATCGAGCCGATGAGCGTAGGCTTCCACGCTGTCAGCCGTGCGCAGGTGACAGACATCGACGTGGTGATGGTCATCGGTTGCGGTATGGTGGGTATGGGAGCCGTCGTACGCTCCGCCCAGCGTGGTGCCACCGTTGTGGCTGCCGATATTGACGACGAGAAACTGGCGCTTGCCAAGGAGATGGGTGCCAGCTACACCATCAACACCATGACCGAGGACGTGCATGCACGGCTCAGGGAGATTACCTCCGGTTTCGGTCCTGATGTGGTCATCGAGGCAGTAGGTAGCGTACCTACCTATCAGATGGCAGTGGATGAGGTGGCCTTCACAGGACGCGTCGTCTGCATCGGCTATGCGAAGAGTGAGGTGTCGTTCCAGACGAAGTATTTCGTACAGAAAGAGCTGGACATCCGCGGTTCGCGCAATGCCCAGCCCAATGATTTCCGTGCCGTCATCCATTATCTGGAGCGTGGCACATGTCCTGTAGACCGTCTTATCAGTAATGAGGTAAAGCCCGAGGATGCGGAAGAGGCCATGAAACAGTGGGCCGCAGCCCCAGGCAAGGTCTTCCGCATCCTCGTGGATTTCAATTGATCACGATGGCATCGGTATCGGTATAGACTGTGGGCTTCGTGCCCTTGGGGAAGAATGATTCAAGACTGAACAGGGTCTTCTTCCCTACCCTAAGCTTACCTTTCTCATATTTCATTGGTGTGTTGTCTGAGGTCACTCCGACAACATACCATTTTGAGCCGCTCCGACGGGCCATGATACAATACTTGCCGGGATAGCCGTCGATGAAGCGTGTCTCATCCCAGAGTGTCGGCACGTCCTTCATGAACTGTACGGCCCAAGCAGGGGCATCGTTAATATTATTCGGTGCCATAGCGAAGTGCTGCACACTGCTCTGGAAGAGTACGGCCGTAGCGAGGGCGAAGACATCGCTGGTCTTACGTGTCGTGCCGTGCTCATTATCCTTGTTGTAGTGCTTATTGAGGGTAGAGCCTCCGAAGTCCATCGATCCCACGGTGTTTCGGATAAACGGATGAATACAGGCGTTCTGGGCCTCAGCATCGCAGGCACCCTGTCCGAAGTGCAGGTTCTCTGAGGCAAGCACGGCCTCGGCAGCCACGAAATTCGGATACATACGCTCCCAGCCGCGAGGCAGCGTACAGCCATGGAAGATCACTTGTATGCCGAAGTCGTTGGCATCGGTGAGGATATCCTCGTAGAGCTGCATCATCGCCTGTTTGTCGCCACCGAAGAAGTCGACCTTGATACCCAAGATACCGTTCTTCTGCATCCATGCCATCTCCTTACGGCGGGGACCGCTCTTGTCCATCTTACCGCGAGGTCCCTGCGGCGCATCGTTCCAGTTGCCGTTGGAGTTGTACCAGAGGAAGAGCCCCACGCCCTTCGACTTTCCGTAGCGTGCCAGTTCCTCCATCTTCTCATAACCGATCTGCGTATCCCAGAGGGCATCTACGAGCACCGTACGCCATCCCATCGCAGCGGAGAAGTCGATATAGCGTTTCTGCTCGTCGAAGTTACAGCTGGGGTCCATGCCGATGATCCACGACCACGAGCCCTTGCCGTAGGTATAGTCCTTTGAGGCGGCGTATTTGGGTGTCACGAGGTCGTTGGCGATGGTGGTCTCCACGATGGGAGCGAGTGTCTCACCGAGGGTGATAGTGCGCCAGGGTGTCTCTGCCGGCAGTGATACGGCGGGCGTAACAGAGCCGATGCCGTTCATCTCCTCCGGCTGAGGGAAGCCGATGCGATAGTTGGCACCGCCCTCATTGACAAGGCGACAGCCAACATAGTTGCCATCAGTACCCGTCTCGCTGATCAAGACCCAGCCACCAGGTGTCTTAAAGAGACAAGGGAAGGTGTAGCCAGCACCCCAGCCGTTCTTTCCCATCGCGTCGTCGAGCGAATAGGAGGTCTCATAGCTGGGAGCAGTACGGGCGAAGCCTGTCATCGGCTTCATCTGCGGACAGAGGAACGTCGTGGTCCCTTCGGGCAGTACGAACCCGCTGGCCTCGCTTTCTACGACAGCAGCGAGCGTCTCACCGCCACGACCTTTCTTAGGATAGATCTTATAACGATAAGCCACGTCGCGGTTGGTCACACGGAAGGTGATGTCCATCACCTTGCGACCATCTTTCTCGAAACGGCATACTGCCTGTGTGGCGTCCACGGTGACATCACTCTGCTTCGTGGTCTTCAGCGTGTACTTATCCACGAACTTGTCGATATCGCAGTCTGTCATCGTCAGTCCTTGTGTAAGATCGTCGAAATTCAGTTTCAGACCGAGTGATGACGCACAGATGAAGGCTTTGTCTCCCAGACTCACCTGATACTTAGGGCTGCCGCCCTCATCACTCACCGTCACGATAATCCTGCCGTCGGGACTGGCAATCGTCTGGGTGGCAGCAATACAGAATGCCAGATTGCAGATAACGAATGATAAGGCTGTCAGAAGCCGTTTACTAATAATGCTATTCATAACCGTATGCTGTTTATTTTATGAAGACCCATGAATTGAAGTTAAAGAGTTTTGAACCCTTGTTGCCTGCGAAGACGAAATAGACGTCGTGCTTACCGCTGACTTTCTCGGTGATGGTGGTACGCACATCCTGCCACACTTCCCAGCCTCCGGTATAGGGAATCTCTGCAACGGCGATCTGCTGGCCATTGATACTGTCGAGATGTACCTCGATACGACCGCCCTGAAGTGCTGATGCAGCATTGACAACGAAGGCCGTGGGCTGCGTTGTGCCGAAATCCACCTCGCGCACCTTAATATAGTCGCCATTGTGGATGTCGCTGATATACACACCCTTTGCCTCACAGTTCTCCGCCTTCACGCCTACGCTCCACGCCATCGTCTCTGCCTCCTGACCAACGTATGGGTCGAGGGTGCCGATGGGCTGCACGCCCTCATCGGTATGGTGGATGATGGGGAAAGTGCCGTCAGCATTATACGTAAACTCCTCTACGGCAGCAGAGCGTCCGAAGCCGCCGCCACCGGGCAACTTGCCTGTGTGATAGAAGAAATAGCTGTGCCCCTTGAAGTCGGCAACACCACAGTGGTTGGTAAACGACTTCGTCTCCTCCAGCGGCATGATCTCTCCACGGTAAGTCCAAGGGCCCTCGAACGACGGTGCCGTAGAATAGGCGATATGCTCAGGCACGCCACCGGCAGCATAGAGCAGATAGTAGAGGCTCGTGGGCTTCTTTGCCTTCTTGCCCTTCTTGTTGACGGGGAAGAAGCTGCGCTGCATGATCCAAGGGCCTTCAGTGTAGTTGTCCTTATACTTCACGTCCTTCTGGCGATCCTTCATGTTAGGTGCTCCGAAACCCTCAATCGTCTGATCGACCTGCTTCACCTCTCCGTCGAAGGAGAGCATGTCAGCATTCAGCTTGGCATAGTTGATCGTCGGATTACCCCAGAAGAGCCACGCCTGTCCGTTCTCCTCGATAAACACCGTGGGGTCGATGTTGTCCCAGCTGCCATTGTCGAAGAGCGGCTTGCCCAAGGCATCCTTGAAAGGTCCTGTAGGTGAGTCGGCCACTGCCACACCGATGGCCATACCGTTGGTAAGCTTCGAGTGTGCACAGATATACCAGTAGAACTTCCCGTTGTGCTCTATCGTCTGTGCTGCCCAGGCACGGTCGTCGGCCCAGGAGAAGCTGGCGAGACTGAGCAACGGACCGTGATCTGTCCAGTTCACCATATCGCTGCTGGAATAGCAACGCCACTCGTACATCCAGAAAAAGTCGGCCTTGTCTTCATCATGACCGGTATAGACATAGACCTTATCACCATAGACCATCGGTGCAGGGTCAGAGGTGAACCACGTCTGCACAATCGGGTTCTGCGCCTTTGCGCCGAGAACCGTCAGTGTTAAAATTGCAGCGCAAAGACACCTGCGCCAAGTGTTTCTTTTATTCGTTTTCATCCTTATTATGTTTTGATTTCTTTTTTCGTCGGCAAAATTACGAATTTTATTTGATATTGACCGTAATGGTCTTCAAGTCGCTATCGGCACTTGAGTTGCCTACCATCACCTGATACTTGTCAGGCACCACACGCATGGTGTTGGTCTTCACGTCCCAACCCTCGAAACTTTCGCGAGGCAGGGGGATGCTGACGGTCTTTGCCTCACCAGGATTCAGCTCCACCTGACTGTAACCACGCAGGCTCTTCAGAGGTCCCTCCTGATCGCCTAAATTACGGATATAGACCTGAACCGTTTCTAAGCCCTTGCAGCTGCCAGTGTTCTTCACCTGTACCTGCACCTTACCGTTCTTATAGGTAGGCTTGCCGATGGCAAAGGTGGTGTAGCTCAGACCGTAGCCGAAGGGGAACAGCGCCTCGCCCTTGAAGTAACGATAGGTGCGGTTCTTCATCGTGTAATCGAGGAAGTCGGACAGGTCGTTGGTGCTCTTATAGAAGGTGATGGGCAACTTGCCGCTGGGACAGTAGTCACCGAAGATGACCTCGGCCAGTGCCTTTCCGCCTTGCTCGCCACTATACCACGCCTGCAGGATGGCATCGCACGACTCCAGTTCGGGCACCAGTGCCATAGCAGAGCCTGAGCAGTTGACGAAGATGACCTTCTTACCAGCCTTATGCAGCATGGCCAGCATTTCGCGCTGGGCCTTGGGCAGTTCGATGCTGGTGCGGTCGCCGCCCTTAAATCCCGCTTCGCTCACCTCCATCTCTTCACCTTCGAGCTTGGGCGAAATACCACCAACAAAGATAACGGTCTCGACATCGCCCATCTGGGCAAGCAGCTCGTCGTGTGTGGGTGCTACCTTGTGCTGGATGTCGAAGCCAAGGAAGGCGAAACCGATATCCTGCACATAGTCTATCTGTATGCGATAGTGCTGGCCGGCTTTCACCTGCATCTCCTTCTGTGCGCCCTGGATGCGCTGCCTGACCTTCCAGATGTTGACGATGGTGTCGCCATTCACAATGAGTCGCACCAGATCGTCGCCGTTGATATTGAAGATGACGGTCTCGTCCTTCTTAGGGATGAAGGTGCCATGCAACTGGGCCGAGAAGCCTTCGAGGTTTACGCCAGGCGCAAACACGGTGTTACCGCCGTTGCTTAGCATGATAGGGGCCTTGAAGTCGACAACAGCCACAGGTGCACCTTTCATCTCCTTATTATTATAATAGCTCGCTTGCAGACCTTTGCCACCAAGCGGGGTGATGATGTCGTTGAAACGACTCTCGAACGCCTCGTTGTGAAGCAATCCGCAACCGCTGATATAGCGAGCCTGAGGGGCGATGGCCTGAATACCTTCGAGGGCAGTGATGGTGTGACTGGCAAAACCCGAGTAGTTGCCCCACTGCATGATTGAGTCGATGGCGTTGACACCGAGTACGGCCACCTTGGTATCCTTGTTAATGGGCAGCACGTTGTTCTTGTTGTGCAGCAGCACGATACTCTTGCGGGCAGCATCGAGGGCCAGCTGCCGGTGGGCGTCGCAAGCCACGAGATTGTCGGGCAGTTTGGTCCAGGCATTAAGTTCGTCGCTGTCAAAGTCGCCCAACTCGATACGGGCGATGAGCAGGCGGCGCAGACTCTTGTCGAGGTCAGCCTCCTTGATGTCACCGCGACGTACGGCAGCAGGCAGGTTCTTATACTCCGAACCGCACTCTAAATCGGTGCCTGACAATATGGCTTTCGCACTGGCGGCAGCACCGTCCCCAGCCACATTGTGCCATTGGGGCAGGAAGTCGCGGATGGCACCGCAGTCGCTGGTGATAAGTCCGTCGAAGCCCCACTCGTCGCGCAATATCTGCTGCTCATAACGGCTCTGGGCACAGCAGGGCTGACCGTCGATACGCTGGTAGGCGCACATGATCTCTGCCACCTTGCCATCCTGAACGGTCGTCTTGAAAGCGGGCAAATAGGTCTCCCAAAGGTCGCGCTCGGGCAGATCCTCGATGTTAAAGGTGTGACGGTTCCACTCCGGACCGCTATGTACGGCAAAGTGCTTGGCGCAGGCCAGCAGCTTGCGATACTTGCTGATACCGAGGTCTTCACCGTGATAGCCTACGCCCTGGAGACCACGCACTACGGCCAGTCCCATCTTCGCTGTCAGATAGGGGTCTTCGCCGTAGGTCTCCTGACCACGCCCCCATCGGGGATCGCGGAAGATGTTGATGTTGGGCGTCCAGTACGACAGACTCTGATAGCGCTGGATGGTGCCTGTACGTTTGGCCTGCTGGGCTTTCACGCGTGCCTCGTCGCTGACGGCGGTGAACACGCGGTGTACCATCGCATCATCCCAAGTGGCAGCCATCGCCATCGTGATGGGGAAGACGGTGGCAATACCGTTACGGCCTATACCATGCAGGGCTTCGTTCCACCATTGGAACTCGGGGATTCCCAGTCGGGGGATGGCTGGTGACGTATCCATCATCAGACTTACTTTTTCGTCGAGCGTCAGTCGTCCCAGCAGATCGTCGGCACGCTGCCCGGCTGACAGATTGGGGTCCTGATAGGGCCACTGCTGTGCACTCATGTTGGCGGCACAGAACCATAATACCATTGAAAATAATAGTTTTTCCATATTCATAAATTTTCCTAATAAAAGGCATACTATAATCCTTCTGCTCATTTCGTTTTGATAATGAATCAACGTACTACCAACACAAATCCGCCACGGGGCTGGCAGGTGATTTCGGAGGGGATAGATTTCGGCGAGGTGATGCTCCATTCACCGCCGTCAGTATCAGCAAAGAACTGAATAGCACCTTTCAAGCCATTCATCCCATCAATTTTCAATGTCTGCGCCTCATCACGGCCGTTGAGACCTGCGATATACCATGTGTCGCCACTACGGCGCGCCATGACAACGCTCTCACCAGGATAGCCACCCAGCAGTCGGGTCTCGTCCCATACGGTAGGCAACTGTCCGAAGAACTGCTGCACCCCTTCCGGCTGTACGAGATAGCTCTCAGGCTTGTCGGCAAGATGCTGGAGGGCACTCTCGTAGAGCACTGTCAGGGCCAGTTCATGAGCTTTCGACGTGATATGCGGGTGTTGTGAGTCGCTGAAGGTACAGGGCGTGTAGTCCATCGGACCGATGACATTACGCGTGAAAGGCAGTGTGGCATTGTGGCAGGCCGCCTTATTGGTGAAGACAGGCGTGTTGTTATACCACTCGGCACCATAGACGCCCTCTGTGGACATCAGGTTAGGATAGGTACGCTGCCAGCCACGGGGAACGGTTGCGCCGTGGAAATTCACCAACAGGTGGTGCTTCGCGGCACTCTCCAACAGGTCCTGACAGAAGTCCATATTCAGGAAAGAATCACCTGAGAAGAAGTCGATCTTCACACCTGCCACGCCAATCTTCTCGCACCATGCGAACTCCTTCTCACGGTCTTCGGGCTTGTTAAGACGGAACTTCGGTGTGGGAGCCCCGTCGATCCAGCCCACGCTGGAGTTATACCATATCATCGGCTTGATGCCTTTCGAGACTGCATACTTTACGGCATCCTCGATGGTCTTGCCGTCCTTCATCTCATCCCATTCGGCATCGATGAGCACATACGGGAGTTTCAGGGTGACAGCCATGTCGACATACTTACAGATGATATTATAGTCGTTCGAGCCGTGATTGTATGCCCAGTAGATCCAGGACACCACGCCCGGCTTAATCCAGGAGGTATCGCTTAACTTACAAGGCTCTGAGACATCGGTGATGAGCGTCGACTGCACCATATCAGCCAAGCCGCCGATGATGACCGTTCTCCAAGGACTGTGCCACGCTCCGCTTACCTTCGCATCACACTCTGCCGGAGTAACTTTAAACGTCTCCCCGTCGTTATAGAGACACGAAGCGCTCTGCTGCCGCTCAATATTGGCTTCAGAAATAAGTGCGAAGACACCTTCTGAGGGTTCCAGCAAAGCAGGATAGCCCCAACGGGTGTTGAAGCCTTCTGGAGAGAGGGCGGTGCGGTCGGCACCTCGCTCCGGCTTCGCCTTAGCAGTGGTCGAAAGCGGGAAGAACCCCTCATACGCATCGCTCCACTGCATCATCCAGCGCTTCATGCCCTCAGGGATGAGATATGTGGTCTGTTCTATTGGCAGTGACCCACCGCGGAGTCCCGTCAGTTCATAACGGAAGGCGACGCCATCGTTATAGAGCCGCATCACCAGACGCTGGCCGTTGCCGATATCGGCACGGTACTCATTGGCCTCGTTGGTACAATGCAGACGCTTGCCTGCCAACATCTGGTAGTCAGCGCTTATCCATTTCGAGAGGCGCAGGGCACCAGCACGCGAGCCCTCATATCCCACCGTAGGGATATCGAGCACAGCCTTGCCCTGATAGTTGATTACATAGCCATTTCCCTTCTGGGCAACGCTGACCTTACCATTTGGCGATACCGCCTGCTGTGCCATTACAACAGCACAGACAACCAGCGAAACAACTAATGCAATAGTTCGATTCATAGAAATTGGTATTAATTATATTATTGTTTTTTCGATTTGCAACCGTCACCCTTACAGCAAGCGCCTTTCTTTCGAACGCAGTTCAGGAAATGAACCATCTTCTGAAGATTCTCCTCCGTGTACATCTGCGGACCACCGTGACTGCCCTCGGCAGGGAATGTTGCCTCGGTCTTGACGCCCGCAGCCTTTAACAGTTCATAGAACTTCTTTCCCTGACAACCAGGCACCACATTATCCTTCTCTCCGTGGAAGATGATGATGGGGGGATTGTTCTTGTTGACATAGTTCGTGGCACTCAGACTGAGATATTTATCCGGCTCCTTAGCAAGTTTCGAGTTCAACAGCACGTCCTCTGGCGAGTTCTCGCCCATCTTCATCGACTCTCCACAGTCCATCGCCGTGAGATCCACGGGACCCGACCAGTCGCAAGCAGCATTTACACAGCTGCTCTCGCCGGGATAATTACCTACGGCACCTTCGAGGTCGATATCCACCGTGCCGACTTTTGTCTGCTTCAACCCACTGGTAGTGGCAGCAATTGATGACAGATGACCACCAGAAGAAAATCCTGACGTGGCGATGAATGAGGTGTCAAACTTGTACTTCTTCGCCTCACCACGTACGAAACGGATGACGGCACGGATGTCATGGATCTGTGCAGGCCACTTGGCATCCATGCTGCTGCGGTGGTTAGGACAAACCACTGCATAGCCCGCATCAAGAAGTGACTTCACAATAGTGCCGAGATCGGCCATTCCCTTGCCGTTATTGCTGAACCACGCGCTACCGTAGATATGGATCACTACGGGATAGGCCTCAGCCTCCTGTTTTGGAAGATAGATGTCACAGGTGTGAAAAGCCTGGCCGTCGCCGGCATAGTTCACATCCTTCCACTCCTGAGATGTTGCCAACTCTACTTTAGGTACCTGAAGGCCTCCGAAGCCTCCCTGAGGTTGTGCCATGACCATCGCGCTCATGCACAACAGAACTGCTGATAATAAAGTCTTTTTCATTTTCTTTTTTCTATTCACTTTTCACTATTCCGACATATTCTTAATATACGGTAACACTACGAGGTCTCCGAAGCCATAGAAACGACGGGCATTATCGCCCAACAGCTGTCGCTTCTCATCATCAGTCAACGCATCTGATTTCGTAATGAAGTCGTATGACATACGATAGGTGATGGCTGTGATGGTACGCGGGTAGTCACTGCCCCACATCAGCTTCTCCATCCCAACGAGACTGGCGGCCTCACGAATAGCACGGACAGCTGAAGGGAAGGGATAGAATTCGGTGTTGTAGAGCCAGGTGATACCGCCCGTCTCTATCATCACGTTCTCATGCCTTGCGAGCAGTATCTGCCTACGCCAACTATCATTCTCCCAACAGGGCATGGCGGGCGGATTCGCCATGCCGAGATGACCGATTGCGATCTTCAGGCGGGGACACGCTGTGATGACACGCTCCATCTCCTCCACCTGCTTGTCGCCATCGGCGAGGGTGATGGAAAGCAACGCCCCGCGCTCCTCCATCAGATGGAACATCCGCATCATCTCATCACCATCAAGGGGTTTCCCTAACAGTCTGTGTCCCGGTATCGCCAAGCCCTTAAACCCATTATCCAGCAGTGTCTTCGCTTCCTCAGAGAAGCCGTCCTTGAAATAATCCACCATCCCGAACACGAAGAACCGCTCGGGATACTTTCCGCTTACTTCAGCCAGATACTCATTCTGGATGCCGTCAATAAACTCCTGCACAACCACAGCTGCCGACACTTGGGCATAGTCCATATTACTAAGAAACACTTCGGCAGAGTTCCTGCCGTCGATGATAAAGGGAGGTATCATCTGCACCTCCTCGCCCAGGAATATAGAACGTCCGTTTCTGAGCGAACGTATCTCCTTCCCGTCCCAGCTTGTGTCTTGCTTCAGCCACAGATGGCTATGAGCATCGATGATAAAAAAAGGGTTCATACGCAGTTGACAATAACATTATGGGTGCAAAGATACAAATAATTATCGAATTATTGTCTACTCAACGATAAGTTTTCGCGTTTTTTTACATGTGTTTCAAGAATTATTCTTATCTTTGCGGCAGAAAATGATTCGAATAACTAAGATTATCAACAGGACCTTATCCTTCAGACTCAGTCTTAAGGTTATCGCTGCCTTGGCAACGCTACTGATGATGGCGCTGTTGGTGATGTTGATGTTCTCGCGCAAGGCCATGAAGGAAGAGGCCCTGCTGAACGCAGAACAAACCCTGGAATCACTGGCGCAGAAGATAGACAACGTCCTGTTGAGCGTAGAGCAGGCGTCTGGCAACATCTATTGGAGAATCTATAGCGACATCCACCATCCGGAAAAGACAAAAGTGTTCATGCAGAAACTCGTGGAAGCAAATCCATATATCACAGACTGTAACATCGTCTGGGATTCAGACTCCAACGCCATAAAGACAAATATCACCGGATGGATTGACCCCCAGGATGCCGGCAGTGACAACAGGGACCCCGTCGGCATCTTCAGTCTGCCTATCTACGAGAACCAGCAGAAGGTGGGTGCTATGGCTGTAGAAGTGTCACTGGCTCAGCTGTCAAAGTTCCTGCTCGAAACAAAGCCCACGCCAAACGCCTTCTGTACCCTGCTGAGGAAAGACGGTACCGTCGTGGTGCATCCTGACAGCAGCGTCCTGAACAAAAATATCCTGATACTGGCGAAAGACGACGATGCGTCGATGAGGGAGGCTGCACAGGCGATGATCAACGGTGAGACAGGATATAAATACGTTGAGCTGGACGGTGAGGACTACTACGTGTTCTACAAGCCTTTCGAACGTACCGCCATACAGGGGCGCGCCATGACAGAACTGGGCTGGAGTGCCGGGATCATACTTCCTGAGGATGACATCCTAGGCACATACTATCGCCTGCACTATATTGTGGTCATCATCGCGATAGCAGGACTGCTCCTACTCCTCTTCTCATGCCAGTTCTATATCAGGAGACAGCTCCTGCCGCTACGAAAGCTGGAAAAGTCGGCACAGCATATTGCAGAGGGTAACTACGACGAAATCATCCCCAACAGCAGAAGGCAAGACGAGGTAGGACGGCTGCAGAGTCATTTCAAAGACATGCAACAGTCGCTGTCCACCCGTTTCAGTGAGTTGCAACATCTGTCAGCAACCCTTGAGGAACGAGGCAAGGTGCTACAGGCGACCTACGAGCAGACGCAGGCAGCAGACCGCATGAAGATCAATTTCCTGCAAAACATGTCCGATCAGATGAAGCCCCCTGTCAGTGACATCTACAACAGTGCGATGACTATCAGTAAGCACTGTAACGAACTGACGGAGGAAGAGACCAACAGTCTAGTAGACAAGATACAGCTTCAGGGCGGGAAGGTAACCTCGCTACTTAACCAGGTCATCTCTGAGTCAGAAAAGATAACGAACTAAAAAAAGAACAGACAGATGCGCAACATTATCCAACATTTCCGCCAGTCGCTTTCCTGGAAGCTCAGCCTCGGCATCCTGCTGATGGCCATTCCCATCTTTGCGTTGGCACTGGGTATTCTGTTCGTGCAGTCGAGAAACAATATCAAGGACCAGGCTACTAAGCACGCCACAAGCATGCTCAACACTACGATGCATCGCTTCGTGCGTCACATGGAAATGATCCAGACGGCAACAGACATCTATGACTGGGAGATTATTGCCAACTTCGACCCAGACTCCATCCTGAACATATCACGCGCCGTCGTAGCCCTCAACGGCCATATCGACGGCTGCTCAATAAGTACAGAACCGGATGTGTTTCCAAAATACGGCAGGTACTTCTCCGCCTATACCATCAGGGAGCCCGACACCGTCACCACCGTCATCGAGGAGGCGTATGAGTACTTCGAGAAGATATGGTACAAGAAACCGCGTGTCCTGGGCAAGCCCTGCTGGGCCGTTTACTACGACGAGAGCGACTCACTGGCACTCACCCTCGACGGCATGATCGCATCATACAACAAGCCGTTATATAATGCCGACAGGCATTTCGTAGGCGTCATCTCCACCGACCTTTCACTGCTGCGTCTCTCCAAGACCATCACCAAAGAGACACCCTACGACGACTCCTATTTCATGATGACAGGTGACGAAGGACGCTTCTACCTCCATCCCGATACGGCAAAGCTCTTCACGAAGACGATCTTCAGCGATGCCGATCCCGAAAAGAATGCCGACCTCTTTGCGCTGGGCCACGAGATGACAACAGGCAAGCAGGGCACCATGAGTGTCAATATCGACGGAAGAGCCTGTCTTGTAAGCTACCAGCCTGTGCCCGGCACTGACTGGAGCCTTGCACTCGTCTGTCCTGAACGGAGCATACTCAAGGGCTACAATCTCCTGAGCCTTATCATCGGTCCAGTCATCATCATCGGTCTGCTACTGATTCTTCTGTTCAGCACTATCACCGTGGCCCATGCCATCAGGCCCCTTAACAAACTGACGGAGAAGATACAGAGAATCACTGCCGGACACTACGACGAGCAGATTAGCACCAGTCCCTATGACGACGTCGTAGGCCGTCTGCAGAACACCTTCGCAACGATGCAGAAGTCGCTGAGCCAGCACGTCAGCGACATCCAGCAGATGAACGCCGAGACCGAGCGGCGCAACGAGGAGCTGTTGGGTATCAGTGAACTGGCCAAGGCTGCCAACCACCAGAAGACGCTTTTCATACAGAACGTGTCCCACCAGATCCGTACGCCACTGAACATCATCATGGGCTTTACACAGGTCCTGAAAGAGAGCAAGCGTCAGTTGCCGGAGGAAGAGACAAGGAGTATCACCGGCATGATAAGACACAATGCCATAATGCTGAACCGTATGGTGCTTATGCTCTCCGACAGTTCTGCAAAAAGTACCACGGAAGAGCTTTACTCAAAAAAGGACGATATCGTGTACTGTAATGACGTAGCGCAAAAGTGCATTCCCTATGCCACTGAGCTCTACCCAGACATACCCATCAAGTTCAAGTCCGATATTCCAGATGACTTCAGCATCAGCACCAACCATTTCCTGCTAATGCGCAGTATCCGTGAACTGCTGTACAACGCCTGTAAGTATTCCGATGGAAAAAATGTGCTATTATACGTAACAGAGAAAGGTTCCATGGTGCGCTTCATAGTAGAGGATACAGGTCCTGGCATTGCAGAGGAAGATGCCAGCCGTCTGTTTGAGATGTTCACTAAGACCAACGACCTCTCGGAAGGCCTTGGCATCGGCCTGTCACTTTCCCGTCGTCATATCCAGAACCTCGGCGGCGACCTCCGCCTCGATACCAGCTATCAAGGCGGATGCCGCTTCATCATCGAGCTCTCCAAAACCTAGAGGTGATATCCTCGAAATTCCCCTTTTCGTCCTGACGATAGAGCCGCTGGTTGGTTTCCGGCGACTTCAGCGGACCCAGATGCCTGATATAAGGGCCTATCTTGATGTAGTCGAAGTCGCTTTTGTTCACCAGAGAGGAGATCACCGTCTTGCCACTATACCATGCCACCTTGAACTGCGGATACTCCTCATGGATATACTGCGCCAGCATGTTCACGCCCCTAGGGTCATTGTCGCCTCCCATGAACGCAAAACACGTGATGTCAGAACCGTACTCCTCTACGAAAGCATCGATGGCATTAGAGTCGAGCGGCAAGCCGATGTCCTCCCAGAGATAATGGCTATGACACCCGGGACAGCGACACGGGCAATTTGAGATATTAATTGCCAGTGTCACTTCGTCGGGTATCTCTTGAAATACTATTCCTGTGTTAACGTACTTCAGCATTGTTTCTCTGCTGTTGCATAGAAGCGACGGGACGCCTCTTCCTGACGTGCCTGTGAGAAGTTGCTGACACGCTTCAGGTAACCGATGATACGTGTCATATAGTCCACGTTCTTCGAATGGCAGTGAGGACACTCGTGCAGATAGCGCTTGTCGATGGTGCCACAATCATTACATACGGTGTTGGGGATATTAAACGTGAAGTAGTTACATCCCTCCTTGGCAGCAACCTTCAGCAGATGGGCATACTGTTCCTTCGACAGATGCTCTTCGAGGTTCATGTGCAGAGCACTACCGCCGGTGAGGTGCTCGATATAGGGAGCGCCGTGCAGCTTGAACTTGTCGATGATGGTCAGCGAGTCGTCCTCAACGACATAGAAATAGCTGTTGTAGCAGTCGCGTGGCACGAAGTAACCGTCCTCACGGTCCCACTTGGCATGCTTCACGCCTACGTTCTCTGCAGGAATCATCTCGCAGTTGAACATCACGTCCTTCGTACGGTACTGTCTGTTGTATTTCTCGATCAGTCCGAGGATGCCCTGTACGAAGTGCAGATAGTCGTCATTAGGCGTAATCTTCAGACCCATGAACTCAGCAGCCTCCACCAATCCGTTGATACCGATAGTAAGATACTGGCGGCCGATGTTGATATAGCCTGCGTCGAAGAGTGGCAACATACCACGCTCCTGCAGCTCCTTCAAGTTCTCGTTGTATGCGAGCTGAACCTTATGACAGAGGTCGATGATACCGCCGAGATACTCCAGATAGTCGAGTTTGTTGTTCACTGCATACTGGATGCAACGGTTCAGGTTGATGGTGAGCACGCTCTTCGAACCCGTTGATACACCACCGGCACCAAGGGTATAGCTGAATCCGTTGTCGGTGATCTCATTGCGCAGACGGCAGCAACTGGAGAGAGAGTCGGCATTGTCACTCATATAGGTGAAGAACGAGTGGCCCTCGGCATACATCTCAGCAGTGAAGTCGCCCCACTCCTTATCCTTGCATTCACCGTTCTCGTCAACGAGCAGAGCCATTGTCTCTACAGGGAAGGTCAGCAGGGTCTTCGTACGCTCCTTGTTGAACCACTTCATGAAACGTTTCTGGAGCCATGACAGTCCGTCCCAGTCTGGCTGTGAGCCGTCGGGGAAGTAGAACTCACCGAAGATGCTCTGGAAATAGTACTTGTCATAATAAGCCACATTCCAGAATACGGCCTGATAGTTACGGGCACCTGTGGGCTGGTTCAGGGTATAGACAATCTGCTCGAAGTAGTCAGTGATGATCTTGTCGATGGTACGCTTCTTCAGACTCAAATCTGCCTGCTCGTCGGCACGCTGCCAGTAGTCCTTGCCGTACTCCTTACCGATGAAGTAGTTCATATACATCAGGAACTCTGGTGTGGCACATGCACCGCTAAGCATGGAGCTGACCATGAACACCATGTTCACGAAACCGCCGGCAAACGACTTCAAATTGGTCGGCGCCGTAGAGTTACCGCCGATGGCCTGAGTACCGCCAATAAGCCAAGGATACATCGTGATTGATGCACGGTAGTTGGCCAGCGAGGTCTCGTCGTTCTTATGTAGAAGATGAGG